>ENA-OZSF01000023-OZSF01000023.1-human-gut-metagenome-genome-assembly--contig:-NODE-23-length-39577-cov-9.792318_pt1 | contig 39577 bp, 68 predicted proteins | sample MGYA00244120_ERZ653962 | MGnify/ENA primary metagenome ERZ653962 (study PRJEB26926, sample SAMN06164503) | human gut metagenome | biome: ENVO:00009003; feature: ENVO:2100002; material: ENVO:00002003...
GAGATCTGCGCATGTCTCGTGGGCTCGGAGATGTGTATAAGAGACAGCCTTGAAAACGGTGAATTTGTTGAGGTGACAGACGATGAATAAATTTGTAGCCCGTTTCAATCCATTTCCACCATCTGATGATAACCGCCCCATCTGCCCAATTTGCGGCGATGAATGTGAAACCCTGTACCGTCAGGGCAATGAGATTTTCGGCTGCGATAACTGCATTATAAAAGTCAATGCTTGGGAATGGCAGAACGAACAGGAGGAACCCAATGAATTTATTTGAACAGCTTTCCGCTGCTGCGGCAGCCGCAAAGGCACTTAAACAGCCCGATGCACGGTTTTTTGCATGCAACAACAACGGCATCGTTTCCGCCTACTACCCCAACGACCTGTACGCCATCGCATCCTTTACCGGCAGCCGCGTTTATGGCACGTCGAAGAAGCGTTACGTATCCCTTAATACCCCTTACGCAGGGCTGAAAATCGAGGTCCCCGTTGTCCGCCCTGTACCGCTGGAGCACACCTGCCCGGCAGAATGCTACCGCATCAACCTTACCACCCCCGACCCGGAAGGAGAAGCTATCTGATGTTTGGCGAGAAGGAATATGAGCGTTCGCTCAAATCACGACAAGAAATTCCAGTGACTCAGAGCTCCAAATATATTGCCAGCCGAGACAAAGCATTAAAGGCTCTCGAAGAACGAAAATATCTCAAGGAATCCGATTTTTGGATTCTTAAGAACGAAACTAACTACGGGAAGATGATGTACACGGGCTTGATAATAAGCCACAATGCTTGTCTGAAAATAAATGACAATCTTCCAGAAAAAGACAAGTTTAATCCGGATTGCGTTTCCGTTGACAAAACCGGATACGGAAACTCTCTTGTCTTTACTTATGTCAACAGGGAACAAGGCTTATACGAGGTCGGCGAGGCATCCGCTCAAAATTGCAAGAATGCGTACCCTTATGCAATGGCATACAAACGTTTGTTTGACCGTGTTGTTTTAAAAATCTGCAAACTTGCGTTTGACGGCATCTATTCCGACAGTGAAGCAGATGAATTTAAAGAGCGATATGAAGAAGAACCGCAGCCTGTCACAGCATCGCCAGAAGTTACCGCACAGGTCGTAAAGGACATGGCAACAACTGCGCTGGCAGGATATGCACAGCGAACTGGTAAGGACAAAAAGACAGTCCAAACAGAAGCAAAGACCTTTATTGGCAAGTTGTTTAAGGACTTCACCGATGATGATTGGCGCAGCGTTGCAAAGGAGTTTGAACACAGAAAATGAAGCAACAAATCTCCATCAAACAGGCCGTTGTTATCGGCAACACAATCACGCTGGAATGTTCCCCGGCTGATTGCGATAAAGTCCGCGCTGTCATCGACGAAAACAAGCCCCTTGCCGCCGTCATCGGCACGGCCACGCAAAAGCGCAGCCTGTCTGCCAACTCTTATGCTTGGACGCTCATGAATCAGCTTGCCGCCAAAATCAACCGCCCTGTACTGGACATCTACCGCGATTTTATACGCGACATCGGAGGCAGCTCTGCTATTATCACCATTTCAGCCCCCGCCGCTAAGGCGTTTAAGGTCGGCTGGGAAGCGAAAGGCGATGGCTGGCAGGTGCATAAGTTGGACGAAATGGCAACCCCGCAGGGCGCGTTCTACACCCTGCAATGCTGGTACGGTTCCAGCGTGTTTGATACATCTCAGATGCACCGCCTCATTGAGCTGATCGTGCAGGAATGCCAGCAGCAGGGCATCCCCACCATGACTCCGGAAGAAATCGCAAAACTGAAAGGACTGACAGACGATGCGCCGACCGACACGCAATGAATACGGAACCAAGCTGGACAAGAACGGCTATGCGCCAACGATTTTCTTTTGTGAGGATGGCACCTGTTACCGCTGTCGCAGTACAGGCCTGACAGTCCGGCACGAGATTTACGGCGGTGCTTTGCGCAGCAAGTCCAAACAATTCGGGCTTTGGATCAACGTCTGCCCGCAATGCCACGCCGCTATTCACAAAAGCGGCGAAAAACAAGATTACTATCACAAATTTGGGCAGTATCAGGCAATGGTCTACTACCACTGGACGGTGTCTGACTTTCGCCGCCGCTTTTACAAAAACTATCTCGATATTACGGAGGACTAATCTATGAAAGACCCATCTTGGGAAGAGGATGAGCTTACAAACCTAAAGAAGTATTATAGCTCGTGCACAAATGAAGAACTTGTCAAGATGTTCCCGAACCGCACTCTCCTTGGAATTTGCAAAAAAGCCAGAAAAATAGGCTTAAAACGTTCTGCACATTCCATTAGCGCCAATCGTTCTGCTGGTCAACGTAAAAGGGATTTTAACCACGCCCCGAGATATACAGCAAAAGGCTACAAGATTATTTATGCCCCGGATTTTCACCGTGCTGACAAAAATGGGATGGTACTCGAACACATTTATATCTTTGAAAAGGAAACCGGGGTTGAAATTCCAAAAGGCTATTGCATCCATCACATTAATGGCAAAAAGGACGATAACCGAATCGAGAATTTGTGTATGCTGTCTACGTCTGCGCACACAATTCTTCACAACTCTGGTAAAAAATTCTCTGACGAAAGAAAAAGTAAGATTTCAAAGGCTGCTAAAGAACGTTTGAAAACAAGGTTAAATCACCCGCGTTACAAAAGCGTTGATTTATCAGAGATTGACAATCTTATAAAATCTGGAGTTACCGTAACTGAGGCCTGCAAAATGGCCGGCATCGATAAAACCACATATTATCACAAAAAGAAGGTAGAAAGTTATGCTTAATGTTGTTGCTATCATCGGAAGACTCGCCGCATCGCCGGAACTCAAAGCCACGAGCAGCGGCAAGTCCGTCTGTTCCTTCCGCATCGCCAACGATTCCGGCTATAAGGATGCCAGCGGCCAGAGCCAGACCAACTGGCTGGACGTTACTGCCTGGGGCAAAACCGCAGAGTTTGTCTGCAAATACTTCCCCAAAGGTGCGCTGATCGCCATTGATGGCCGCTTACAGACCCGCCAGTATCAGGACAAGAACGGCCAGAACCGCACAGCGACCGAAATCGTGGCCCAGAACGTGAATTTCTGCGGCAGTAAGGAAAGTACTAGCCCCACCCCGCAGAACGCCGCACAGCGCCCCGCAGCCCCCTCACAGCGCACGCATGGCGAACCCGATGCAGACTACGCCCCGATTGACGATGACGAGGGCGACCTTCCATTTTAATTTTTGAAAGAAAGACAGGTGATGCACCGTGACACAATGTGATAGAATCCTTCGCCACTTAGAGAGCGGCGGCAGCTTGACCGCTGCTCAGGCCATGCAGGAGTACGGCATCTACCGCCTTGCTTCCCGCATCAATGATCTGAAAAAGCGCGGCGTACCCATCCAAAAGCGAACGGCAAGCAGCAAGAACCGATACGGCGAAAAAGTCAGCTATGCCGAGTATTACATGGAGTGTTGAAAAATGGCAAACGAGGGCTTCATCAAGCTGTACAGAAAAATGCTCGAATGGGGCTGGTATGATGACGGCCCCACAAAGGACGTGTTTATTCACCTGCTGCTGATTGCCAGCTATGAGGATAAATTTTATCGTGGTATCCCGCTGGAACGCGGCCAAGTTGTTACAACAGTCAAGGAAATGAGCGTAAAGCTTGGCCTGACAACGCAACAAATTCGTACTGCTTTAGGCAAGCTAATTTCAACAAACGAAGTAACAAAGAACGCAACGTCAAAATTCACCGTTTACACGATAAATAATTATGCCGATTATCAGGCAATCAACAAAGACTCTAACAATCCAGCAACAAACGAGCAACAAACGAGCAACAAACCCTCTAATACTAAGAAGGTAAGAAGTAAAGAAATACCCCCTATACCCCCCACGGGGGTTGACGCGGATTCCCCTTACTTTGACCGTTTCTGGGCAGCTTACCCAAAGAAGGTCGGCAAGGCAGATGCCCGTAAAAAATTTGAAAAGCTTGTGCCGGATGAATCCACCCTGTCCGCAATCTTGTCCAGCCTTGAGTACCTCAAGACCACTGACCAGTGGCAGCGTGAGAATGGCAAGTACATCCCAAACCCGTCTACATGGTTGAATCAAAAGCGCTGGCAGGATGAAGCATCCAAGCCGCCTACTACTGTCCGCTCTACTGATAACCTGCGGCCTGTGTTTGACCGTGAGTACACGTTTGAAGAACGGATGAATGGAGTTGTCCCGAAAATCGTGGGATGGGAGGAGGCGAAAGCATGAATACCATCGTAGCGGAAAAAGCTGTTATCGGCATTATGCTTATGAAACCGGAATTGCAGGACGATGCTTTTTCTTCCCTGACCCACAAAATGTTTGAGCTGAAAGCGCTCGGGAATATCTTCCTGCTTTGCAAGGATATGGCCGATAAAGGCCAGAGGGCTGATACGGTATCGGTTATTTCCAAATGCGATGACGATACAAAAGTGCTCGCCATGCAGTGCTTTGAAACGGTTCCATCCATATCCGGCTACAACACCTATATCAACTGCGTTATGGACGGATGGAGAAAGCGTGAGCTGACAGCGGCATTAACAAAGCTGCTGACCGATGATGGTGATGCCGATGAAATGAGCGCTGCGCTGTTCCACATTGCGGAACGCCAGCAGTACATCATGGCCCACCAGAAGGAGCGCAGCGCAAAAGATTTTGCCGATGGCATTGATGCGTTCCTTTCCTGGATGAAAAAACCAAGCGACAGTATCCAGACCGGGTTTGGCAGCCTGGACACCATGACCGGCGGGCTTGCCCGCAATGGCGTTACCGTAATTGCTGCCCGCCCTGGCAAGGGCAAATCCACGCTAGCTTTGCAGATGGCCTGCCAGATTTCCCAAAACGCGCTGACGCTGTATCAATCCATGGAGATGAGCCGCGAACAGCTTTATACCGCCATCTTCTCACGCTGGGCACAGATAGACAGCACCCGTATCACAAACCATCGCCTGACGCCGGAGGAAGAATCCGCCATCCGGGAGGCAGCAGATCACTTGAAAAGCAAGTACCGCCTGATCCTGGATGATTCCAGCCTGACCAGCCTTGCCGATGTAGAAACCACGATCAAAGAGCGCAAGCCGGAAGTAGTCGTTATTGACCATCTAGGCCTTGTTGCACCGCCAAACGCTAAAGAAAAGCGTAACGACGAGCTGGCAGCCCTCACACGGGGTTTAAAGCAGCTCGCCATGAAATATCATATCTGCATTATTGAGCTCGTACAGGCCGCGAGAGCCGCAGATACGGGCATGATTAAAATGTCGGACATGTTCGGCTCCGCGACTATCGAGCATGATGCAGATATGATAATCGCTATCAACCCCGGCATGTACACTAAAAACCGGGAAACGCAAGAAATCAACCCGCCCACCGATGGGGACACCGTGATAGAGGTAGTAAAAAACCGGCACGGTGCCTGCGGCCAACTGGATTTTGTGTGGGTAAAACCATTTCATCTATTTTGTGAGGTATCAAAACATGAGTGATAAAGAATTTAGACAGAAAATGGCAGAAATATATCTCCGATATGCTGGAAGAGTTTTGGATACTGCCGATGGAATCCGAGAAAAAATCAAACCGATGGTTGAAGAAATGTCTGATTGCTATTCCACCGCGAAACGGCTGATTGAGGCAGCAGATAGATTGATGAATGAAACGTATTGAAATCATCACTTACTCCCGCTCTACCGGTGACATCCGCCACTCTCACCAGACCTACACCACCACCGGCGCTGCCGAAAAGGAACTGAAAAAGGCGGGCTTTACCCAAAACCCCCGCCTGCCGGACATCTGGTACAGCGAGAAGTACTACGCGAAAGTAAAGGAGATTGTACCGTGATACAAAAATACATAATCTCCCTGCCCCCTATCACCAAGAAGAACTCCCAGCAGATACTTACCAACCACCGCACCGGCAAGCCGTTCATCGCCCCCAGCAGGCAGTACAAGAAGTACGAACAGGCCGCCATGTGGTATCTCACCCCAAAGCCGAAAGCCCCGCTGTCAGGACGTTACCGCGTCGCCACGGTGTTCTACATGCCAACCCGCCGCAAAGTAGACCTCACGAACTTGCTCGAAGCCTGCCATGACACGCTTGTAGCCGCCAAAATCCTTGCAGACGATAATAACGCCATCATTGCCAGCGTGGACGGCTCCCGCGTGATGTACGACAAAGAAAACCCACGCACAGAAATTTTTATTGAGGAGATGCCGAACGATGAACAACCCGTGTAAAGACTGCCCAGACCGCCATGCGCACTGCCACAGCGTTTGCAATCGTTACGGCGAGTATGCGGCCATGTTTGAGAAAATCCGCGCACAGCGGCTTGCAGATGCCGCAGCGGACGCGGCAGATGCAGAGCGCGGAATCAAAATCCGCCGAGATGTCAGAAAATACGGATTATACAAAACAGGAAAGAGTTGAAAGACGTGAAAGCAAGATTACACCCTACCCCGGCATTGCAGAAAGCCGTTGACGAATATGCCGAAGAAAAAATCAAGGACATTCAATCACGCGCCTATGAAGCGGTAATGAAAGAGCGCAACGACATTGCCACAAGGGCAACATATCTTTGCTTGCTGGCCTGTTATCAGGCAGGTTTATCCCGCCGGACATTGGTTAAAATCCAGAATTACATGACCGGTCCGGTGGCCGACAAATACAATGAGTACCGCAACGACCAGCTTGCAGACCTTTGGGCACAGGTAACACTACAGGGCATCGGCATTGATGCCAAAAAGACGGAGGAGCCGTTATGAAACGATTTCAGATTATTTATACGATAGACGATGACCAAATGAAAATTGAAACATACGTTGATGGATTTTCTACCCTTGAAATGCTCGCCGCATTGGACATTAAGCGCGAGGACATTATGAATCAGTGCATTCATTTTGCGGAGTTTAAACGCACGCGGAAACTTCTAGACGGGACAGAAATGGAAGTCACAAAGGATGATGATTTAAAGCTATGACAGGCTCTAAATTCTGCGAGAAATGCGGCAAGATGATGTGGGACGTGCAGCCCTGCAAGCGGTTCTGCGATACTTGCATAAAAGAAAAAGCGAGGCAAAAGGCAAAGCTGAACTACGAAAAGAAGAAAGCGCAGCAGCAAGGCGTTATTTCCGCCATGCAGGCAAAGAAGCCGGATAAAAAGGCAGTACTGAAACCCCGCATCAAATCCATTGAACAATGAGTAAGAGAAGCCGCCGCGCTGGACATCAGCTACGGCGAGTACGTCCAGCGCGGCTTAGATAAGGAGGATGCCAGATGAAACCGCAAGATTTTGTGAAAGAGTATAGCAGACTGTGTGACGCATACAGACTACCGCAGAAATCCGCGTGTAGAACAGATTGCCCGTTTATTAACATGAGATGCGCCTTTCCCGAAAATGTAAACATAAACCACCCAGAAAGATTTGAAAAAACGTACAACATCGTTGAAAAGTGGAGCGACACCCATCCCGTCAAGACCCGCCAGAGTGAGTTTTTGAAGATGTTCCCGAATGCAGTAATAGATGAAGATGATGGAATTTTGTGTATTCGCCCTTGCGACATTGATGAAAGAATTGGATGCACAAATGGAAAAGGCTGCGACGACTGCTACCGCAAATACTGGCTCGCGGAGGTAACCGACAATGACTGATATTACAACCTTACGCCCCGGCGAACACTTTATGTTCAAGAATTTTGAGTGGGTCTGCCTTGACCCAAACCACCCTGACGGCGGCGTGCTGGCTATTATGGCAAAACCGTGGGCAGAAGATGTAAAATTCTGCCCAAGTGATAAATTTGCCGATGAGAAAGGCAACTGGAATAACTACCGCACCAGTAATGTACGTGGGATTCTATCTGATATGGCGAACGCTGTTTTCGATGGAGAAAGTCTGCTGGCACATACCGTAGACCTTGTTGCAGACAACGGAGACAGAGCTTATGGCACTGTACATGACCTTGTTTTTATCCTGACCTGTGACGAGTATCGCAAGTACCGCGAGTTCATCCCGCTCTACGATAGGTGGATTTGGACTGCTACACCTTGGTCTTGCGAATGCGTTCGCGGCGTGAGCACGGATGGTCAGTTATACAACTACAATGCGGACAACAACAGTGCGGTAGTCCCGGCTTGTATTCTCAATCCGAAATCGCTCAATCTGCGCCAAAGCATGGCATATGTAGAGGAGGTATCAGAATGAAGAAAAAGACCCGCGTTGCAGTGTACAAGAAATTTGACGGTCATTGCGCTTACTGTGGCCGCCACATTGCCTACAATGATATGCAGGTAGACCACTTCAAGCCGCAGAGGGCGTGGAACCCAGAGGATTCCGGCACGGACGACATTGAAAACCTTATGCCGTCCTGCCGCATGTGCAACCATTACAAACGCGCCCACGACCTTGAAACATTCAGACGATACATTGCAGAGATTCCGCGAAAACTGCAAGAAAACTACATTTACAAGATCGGCATCGCTTACGGCAATGTGCTGGAAAATCCGAAAGCGATCAAATTCTATTTTGAGAAAGTGAGGGATAACCATGAGACTGATTGATGCAGACAAAATTGTAGAGGTTGCCGAACACGCTTACGGTGAGTGGAACAAGGCGATGGGCGCGGCGGAGGGGCGGCAGATCAACCGTTGCTACAAAATGCAGGAACTGTGCAAAGCGGTAAAAGGTGTTGCGGATGACTGCCCTACCATCGACCCGGAAAGCCTGCGACCTACGGCAGAATGGATTGAAGCACCGGATGAAGGTGCAGACGGAAGTTGGGAAGCTTGCTCTAGCTGTGCATGGGAATCCAGATGGGCAGCATCACAGTACAAATATTGCCCACACTGTGGCAAAAGGATGGTGAACACAGATGAAAAACATTGTACTTGATGGAGATAGGATTGCTGAAGCTATCCAAAAGGCAAAAGATAAAATGATAAATGGAGAATATGACAACAATGATTTGATTTTGCGCGGCGATGCGTTAAAAGCAATCAGACAGAGGTGCATTAGCGAGCATTTGCCTTTTAAATCAAATACACCAGTTGGCGCGCGGGTTCTTGATGCTCTTGCTGCTGTATATCAGGTTAAACCATATAAAGAGGAGTATAAAACGATCGTTTGGCACGATGCACAGAATGACCCGCCCAAAGAAAACGGAGAATACCTGTGTTACTACGAATACTTCCGTTATGGCAACTACTACTGCATGTACCGTACAATTGATCGTGGACATTTTTTCAATGGTCAATGGGGCGGTGAGCCTACGCGTGGAACTAGCACAAAAGTCCTCAAATGGACAGAACTGCCGCTCCCCGAATCCACGGAGGTGACCCCATGACAAAACAGCAACTAGTTGATGAATACGCCCGCGAGCATCTTTGCGCGACATGCGAGTGGAAGAATGGCAATATTTGCACGTTGCCGCGCTGCATGAAAGTGGAAGAAAGGAGATACAATGACCCGAGAAGAATTCAACCAAAAGAAAACGTGGCTATGGAGATACCAACGCAGCAGGAATTATGAACGGCAGCTGCGCCAGCAGATACAGAGCGAACGTGAACGGGCAACAGCGACCACGAAAGCATTGTCCCCCGTTGTGGTATCTGCTGGCGGTAAAAATAAAATCGAGGATGCTGTTTGCAGAATCATGGAGCGTCAGGAAGCTCTATACAAGCAGATTATTGAAACCGAAATGCAAAGGGAAGAAATCGAAACCGCAATAAACTCTGTTCAAGACCAAATGCAGCGGGACGTTCTGCGGGAGCGGTATATTGTCGGCACCCCGTATTGGTGGAAAATTGCGATAAATCTAAATATTTCCGAGCGATGGGCAAAGAAATTACACCGCGCTGCAATTGAAAATCTGTGCACTCCAGTTCACTTTTAACCTGCTATTATGGATATGCTGGATGATGTAGGAACGGGACAGCCTACGGCATAGCTAAAACCTCTTTCTTTCCATTTTAATTTCTCCTGTTTTCATAGCTGGCAGCCGGGAAAGACCGGCATTTTATATGCCGCATAGCCAATCGCAAGATAAGGGCGCTACGCTTAGAAGCGACCGCGTAGAAATGGTGTGAGACCTATGTGCGGCTCCAATGCCGATGATACGGGTAAAGGTAGCAGGGCCGGACGCGGCAATTGTGTTCCCCGTTAGGCAACCGCCACGAGCCTACTGACAGTGCGTAACATGTGGCGGGTTCTGCAATACAGGGTGGCTCTCTGCCGTGGAAGTCGGCCAACTTTAGCTGAAACATTGCTATGGATTGCCAAGCCAAACAGGTTCATGCCGATATGCCCCGCTAAAGAAACTTGCAGGGCAGAGCGCATGAGCCTTATATGCCAACATAGCTTAACTGGTAAAGCCGGGCCTCATGACAGCATAGCTGCTGGTTTAGTTGCGGGTTCAAATCCTGCTGTTGGCGAAAGCTGGGTCGCTCCCACCGGTGAAAGCCAGGCGCAGGCAAAACGCGATAGATAACCTAAACGCTGTAAGCAAAGCGGCAAGCCGCTCCGGAGCGCGGCGCGATGGCAAGACGCAACGGGACTGTGAGAGCCTGAAAACTTTTGCCCGCACAGTGAAGTGCGAAACCAAACTTCAACCGCGAATCGGCGCGCGGGTATAAATGCCGCCGGATGCCGCAAGCCCGGGCGGGGTACAAATGCAGGGAATCAAAAAAGCGTGTGGACAGCAGGCACGTTAAATTCTGACTGTACAAAAGCGTTGCGGATTTGCTCACCGCAACGGGTGAGACCGGCACAGCATAAACCGGTAGGGCGGGAACGCGCTTTTCCTCCGGCGCAAAGGGGTTTTGGGGGGTATAAGCCTACACAAATTGTGTGGGCTTTTTGTGTTGTAAAGCGAGGTGATAAAGTGGCATCAAGAAAAAATCCGGTGGGCGCACCACCTAAATACAGAAGCGTAAAGGCAATGCAAGAAAAGATTGATGCCTACTTTGAAGCCTGCAAAGGGAAGCCGTTCTTAGACGATAACGGCGACCCGATGCGAAATAAAAACGGCTATATCATCTATGATGATAAAAAGCCGCCTACTGTGACAGGATTGGCGCTTGCGCTTGGTTTTGCATCAAGGCAGGCGCTTTTGAATTACCAAAATAAACCAGAGTTCAATGACACGATTACGCGTGCAAAGACCCGTTGTGAACAGTACGCCGAAGAAAGATTGTACGACAAAGACGGCTCCGGCGGCGCACAGTTCAGTTTGCGGGCAAATTTTGGATGGGATGACAAACCGAAGCAAGAGAGCGCGGGAACGGTGAATATTATTTATGATGTGCCAAGAGAATAAACATATCAAGGATATTATTTCGCCAGCATTTTATAAGCCGTTCTGGGATATTGAAGATGGTAAAGTTCAAGAGTTTGTGGCAAAAGGCGGACGTGGCAGCACAAAGTCAAGCTTCATTGGCGTTGAAGTCATTTTGCAGCTGAGAGCACATCCGCAATGCCATGCAGCAGTGTTCCGCAAAATCGGCAACACACTGCGCACAAGCGTTTATGCGCAGATTGTCTGGGCAATCAATGAGCTTGGTTTGCACGATCGTTTTCGTTGCACGGTCTCCCCTATGGAATGCACCTATTTGCCAACTGGACAAAAGGTGCTTTTTTTCGGCGTTGATGACCCCGGAAAGGTAAAGTCAATCAAAGTGCCGTTTGGTTATATCGGCATCTGCTGGTTTGAAGAACTAGACCAGTTTGACGGTGAAGAGCAAATCCGAAACGTAGAGCAATCCTGCCTGCGCGGAGGTGACTGGTTCATTACGTTCAAGAGTTTTAACCCGCCAGCAATGGCGCGGAATTGGGCAAACGGGTACGCTCTGAAAGCCCGCAACGGAAAGCTGATACATCATTCCACCTATAAAACAACGCCAACGGAATGGCTCGGCGAGCGGTTTCTGGCCGATGCTGAATACTTGGAGCGCACAAACGAAACAGCATACCGGCATGAGTATCTTGGCGAGGTTGTCGGCAGCGGCACGGCAGTATTTGAGAATCTGCGCATTGAGAAAATCACAGATGAACAGATTTCCAGCTTTGACCGTATCAAGCGCGGCGTGGACTGGGGCTGGTATCCAGATCCGTGGGCATACAATGCGATGCACTATGATGCAGCGCGGCGCACGCTATACATCTTTGACGAGCTAACGCGGCGCAGAACCAGCAACAGAGACACGGCGCAACTGCTTTTGGATAGAGGGCTGACGCGGGAGGATAAAGTATGCGCGGATAGTGCCGAGCCAAAATCTATTGCGGACTATAACAAGTACGGCGTAAAGACGTTCCCAGCCCGCAAGGGGCCGAAATCGGTTCGCTATGGCACAAAGTGGATGCAAATGCTGGAAGCTATTGTTATTGACCCTGAACGTTGCCCGGACACAGCAAAGGAATTTAGCGAGTATGAATACGAGCGGGACGGCAAGACGGGAGAAGTGCTGGAAGGCTACCCGGATTTGAACAACCATCACATTGACGCAGTGCGGTACGCGATGGAAAGCACAGCGAATAAGGCGGGAGACACCGCCGAAACTAGATACAAGAGCATTTTCGTGTAAAGGCGGTGAGAAGACGTGAAAACATACCAAGATTTTGTAGCGGTTGGCGAGGACGAAAAGGCCCGCATGAGTTTCATACTGGGTGCAATCAATGAGTATAAGGCCGACCATAGCACACGCCTTGCAGCGAACGCAAACAAGTATTACCACGGAGAAAACCCTACAATCAACAAATACGAAAAAATCATCTACGACATGCAGGGCAAGGCGCACCGTGACATGTACACGGCAAATCACAAGATAGCAAGCAAGTTCTTTGGGTTGGTTGTAGACCAAGAAGTTTCGTATTTGCTGGGCAACGGCGTTTCATTTCAGGAAGCGGAGACAAAAAAGGCGCTGGGTGCGACGTTTGACGAAGATATTATGGACGCTGCCCGCCATGCTTTGATTGACGGGCAGTCTTTCGTGTTTTGGAATCTCGACCATGTGCAGGTGTTCGCAGCAGAGGAATTTGTTCCCCTGTACGACGAGGAAGACGGCTCCATTAAAGCCGGAATCCGTTTCTGGCAGGTGGCAGATAATAAGCCGCTACGCGCCACGCTGTACGAGCTTGACGGTTACACGGAATACCTAAAGCCCAAAAGCGATGATATGGCGATTCTCAAGCCGAAACGCGCCTACAAGTTGAAGCTGCGCACCAGCGAGGCAGACGGCACAGAAATTTATGACGGTGAGAATTATCCCGGATTTCCCATTATCCCGCTGAAAAACGGCGAGCAGGCCCACAGCGAGCTACAGGGGCGACAGAATACCATTGACGCGCTCGACCTTGCAAGCTCCAACATGGTAAACAATGTTGACGAGGGCAACCTGATTTTCTGGGTTCTGATCAACTGCGGAGGCATGGACGAGCAGGACGATACAAGGTTCATCGAGCGTCTGAAAACGACCCATGTCGCCCATGCTGACGGTGACGAGGGCGCGAAGGCCACGCCACAGAGCATCGAAGCTCCGTTCCAAGGCACGCAGGCAACTATTGATATGCTCACCAAAAAGTTATACGAGGACTTTCAGGCCTTTGATTCTGCGGCTGTTAGCGCTGGCAACCAAACTGCAACGGCCATCAAGGCCAGTTATGTGCCACTCGACCTGAAAACGGACAAGTTTGAAAGCTGCGTGACGCGCTGCATCAAGGGCATTTTGGCGGTTGCCGGGCTTGATGATGAACCAACATACACGCGCAACCAGATTATCAACAAGCAGGAAGAAACGCAGACAGTGCTGCTGGGCGCGGAGTATTACGATGATGAATACATCACCAAAAAGCTACTGACCATTCTCGGCGACGCAGACCAGTACGAGGAATTGATAAAGCGAAAGGCTTCCGAGGAGCTAGACCGTACAATTACCAACCCACCACCTAACGAGCCGCAGAACTAGCCTGGAGAGGGAATGAACGGCAATGGTGAAACATGATTATGCCCACAAACTGACGGATGAACAGCTCGCCGAGCTGGAACAGCGCATCGCAAAGCTGTACAAAAAAGCTGCTGACGAATTGACCGACACGGTGAAAGCCTATTTTGAGCAGTTCGAAAAGCGAGACGCAGCCATGAAAGAAAAGCTGGATGCAGGCGAAATTACAGACCAGCAATACAAGCAATGGCGGCTTGCGCAGATAGGGCGAGGCAAGCGTTTTACGGCGCTGCGGGACAAGGTGGCAGAAAGATACACCAACGCCAACGAAACGGCTGTAGCCTATGTCAATGACGCCACGCCGGGCATTTACACGCTCAATCGCAACTATGCCGCATACAAGATTGAGCAGGTTTCCGACAAAGCAGATTTTACGCTGTGGGATGAGCAGACAGTCAAGCGGCTGGCGGTGGAACAGCCGGATTTGATGCCCTATTACCCAAAAGACCGTGCGCTGAAGCGTGGTATAGATCTTGCGTATGGCAAACAGCAGATTACTGCCAACGTGACAAGCGGCATCTTGCAGGGCAAGAGCATTTACCGGCTGGCAGATGACTTGCAAAAAAGCATCCGCGATATGAACCGCACAAGCGCTGTAAGAACGGCGCGGACAGCGGTTACAGGGGCGCAGAACGCCGGAAGAATGGACGCATACACAGCAGCCGAGAAGATGGGTATACACGTGCGGAAACAATGGCTTGCAACGCTGGATAACCGCACCAGACACGCGCACGCGATGCTGGACGGCCAGACAGTTGACAATGACAAGCCGTTCAAAGTGGACGGCTATGAGATTATGTTCCCCGGCGATGCAAGCGCACCGGGCTATTTGGTGTATAACTGCCGATGTACTCTAATTGCAGCGCTTGACGATGTGCCAAAAATCCCGAACCCGCTGCGCCGTGCACGCGACCCGGAAACGGGAAAGAGCATACTTGTATCAGATATGACCTATGCGCAGTGGGAAAGCTGGAAGGAAGGAGCTGCGCAGAACGCTGGAAAGATTAAAAAATGAAAATCATCTTTGACGACCACAGCGACGAGGTGCTTTCAGCCCTTGACGCTTCCCTTGCACGCGGGCTGGAAAAATGCGGGCTTGTGGCAGAGGGGTACGCTAAAAAGCTATGCCCCGTGGACACAGGCAACCTACGCAACAGCATTACTCATACAGTAGCAGACAACGGCGAACGGGCTGCCTACGTGGGCACAAACAGCGAATACGGCGTGTATGTTGAGTGCGGTACTGGTATTTACTATCCGGGTGGCAGACAAACGCCGTGGGTGTACCAAGATGCAAAAGGCGATTGGCATTTGACGCACGGCCAACGGGCAAAGCCTTTTATCAAGCCTGCCGTTGCCGAGCACGGCGAACAGTACAAAAGAATCATCGAAGCAGAGCTGAAAGGCAAATAAGCCTCTCGGCTCTTTTTATTAGCATCTACTGCACTTGCGGCAGGTGCTATTTTTATCCGCAAAAACAGCGAAGAACTGCTGTTTTGAATAAATGCTAATGCCGAAGGACCGGCACCGAAGAAAAGGAGCAAAACAACATGGCAATTACCCGCAAGCTGCTTAAAGGTATGGGGCTGACCGAAGAGCAGCAGGACACCATTATTGAAGCCCACACTGACACCGTAAACGGTTTGAAAGCGGACGTTGACCGCTATAAAGCCGATGCGGAAAAGCTGCCCGGCGTTCAAAAGGAACTGGACGACCTGAAAGGAAAGGGCGATGACGGTTACAAGGAAAAGTATGAATCCGAGCACAAGGCTTTTGAGGATTACAAAACAAGCGTGGCCGCCGAAAAGACTACCGCTGCCAAAGAAAAGGCATTGGAGACCGCCCTGAAAAAAGTCGGCATTGCCGACAAACGCTTGCAGTCTGTTGCCAGACTTTGCAAAGGCGATGGCCTGCTGGACAAGCTGGAACTGGACGAAAAAGGCGCTATCAAGGATTCTGACAAGCTGGAAACCAGCCTGAAAGAATCTTACAGCGACTACATCGTTACTACCAGCACGCAGGGCGCAAACACACCGAACCCGCCCGCCAACGGCGGCGGCGCAAAACTTTCGATGGCTGACATCTACAAAAAGGACGAAAGAGGTCATTATGTGCTGGACTATGAATCCCGCTTGAAGGCCATCGAAGAAAACCTGAACAACACTACCGAATGAAAGGAGCCTAAATATGGCTGCAACTAAACTTGAAACTCTGACCACCCCCCGCGATTCTCTGCCGAACGTTTATACCGGCGTGACCGCTCGCGAGGTTGATTTCGTGACCCGTTTCTCAGACAACTGGGAGGCTCTGGAGCAGATTCTGGGCGTGATGCGTCCCATCCGCAAAGCCCCCGGCACTTCTCTGATTTCCTACACCGCCAGCGTCGAACTGGAAAATGGCAATGTTGCCCCCGGCGCAGTTATCCCTTACAGCAAGGCCACCATCACGCAGAGCGCGAAGGAAGACCTGACCATCGAGAAGTATGCAAAGGCAGTTCCTGTTGAGGACGTGTCCAAGTACGGCGCTGCAATCGCTGTGCAGAAATCCGACGATGCTTTTCTCACCAAGCTGCAGAACGCCGTCCTGTCCAAGTTCTACACCTTCCTCAACACCGGCTCTCTGACTGGAACTGCCGATTCTTGGCAGGCCGGCCTTGCAAAGGCGCAGGGAGAAGTGCTAAATAAGTTTGCCAAGATGCAGAAGGATGTGACCGAAGTCGTAGGCTTTGCCAACATTTTGGATGCTTATGACTATCTGGGTACTGCAAACATTACCGTTCAGAACGCTTTCGGTCTGACCTACATCAAAAATTTCATGGGCTATAGCACCCTGTTTCTGCTGCCTGAGACCCAGATTGCGCGCAACAAGATTATCGCCACCCCGGTTGAGAACATCGACCTGTACTACATTGACCCCGGTGATAGCGAGTTCGCTCGTCTGGGTCTGTCCTACACCGTCAAGGGCGAAACCAATCTGATTGGTTTCCACGCACAGGGCAACTACGGTACGGCAGTCGGCGAGAGCTTTGCCCTTATGGGTATGGCTCTGTGGGCTGAGTATCTTGACGGAATTGCTGTCATTACCGTGCAGCCCGCAACGCAGGCAGCCGTGAACTCCAAGAAAGAGGTTAAGTAATAGGAGGCAGCACAATGCTTGAGGAATTGATGAGGGAATGTCGAAATTACTTCTTGATTCCCGGCGGCGTCCACCCGGACACGTACACCATCAAGGACGGCAGCATTGCGCTGCCTTTTCTTGTTTATGGGCAATATTTCCGCATCGTTGGCAGCGTTTTCAACGACGGCGTTTACGAGTATGGCAACGTTTATCTGCAGGACGAAACATTTGAGGGAACTATCTGGGCTTTAAGTGTTCCGCCTGCATTTATAAAGCTTTCCGAAGAAATCAAAAGCTGGCGCGACCAGTACGAGAACGTCGCAAACAGCCCATTTCAAAGTGAGAGCTTTGCGGGATATAGTTACACCAAATCGAGCGCGAACGGCAATTCTGGCGGCTCTGTGACGGGCTGGCAGGGTGTGTTTGCGTCCAGGCTGAACAAATGGAGAAAGCTATGAGCCTTTTAGATGATTTTTCGCGCAGCTGCATCATTATGGACAAACTGACAAAGCCTGACGGCGAGGGCGGCTATTCTACCGAGTGGCGCGAGGGCGCAGAGTTTTCAAATTACGTCGCATTTGACAGCAGCCTTGAAGCACGGCAGGCCGAAGCGCAGGGTGTGACCAGCGTGTATACCGGCATTGTGCGGAAAGATGTGCCCATCGAGTACGGCAGCGTGTACAAGGACGTGACGACCGGGGCATATTTCCGGGTCACGAGCCGCCCGGAAGAAAAGCGAGCCCCGGCAAGCGCTTCCCCGATGCTGCAAAACCTAAAAAGTTTTACGGCTGAACGATTACGGGAGGGATTGCCGACATGACAAAGGGCGCTGCATTACAGCAGTTTTTCGGGCAGTTTATGACCGCATACGCCAGCAACGCCGTGCCGGATGACGCTGTACTCCCCTACCTCACCTATGATGCTGTGTTTGACGCGTGGGGCGGCGGGGCGGTATCGCTGACGGTCAACATGTGGTTCCATACCACGAGCGAAGCGGTGCCCAATGCAAAGGCGCTTGAGCTTTCGGAGGCGCTGGGCATTGGCGGCGTGACGCTGCCGGTAGATGGCGGCTTGATTTGGTTAAAACGCGGCTCCCCGTTCTGCCAATCGCTGGCAGATGACACAGACAAAAACCTAAAACGGCGGTACATCAACGTTACCGCCGAATTTTTATGCCTAAATTGAGGTGAAAGCATGAAATTTACTCGTATTCCTGAATCTGCGTTTAAGGAACTGGTCTTGAACGCTGGCTATCTTGCAACTACGTTTGACCCGGCTGCCGGTACTGCGCCAGAAGAAAGTGCGCTGCTGGGCGCTACGACTGGCGGCATCAACTTTACGGCTGTGCCGAGCTTTACCGACTTCGGCGAGGACATCGACAACTGCCCCAAGAACATGAAAGAGCTGAAGCAGATTGAATCCTGGGAAGTCAAGTGCAGCGGCACTTATGTTTCGGCATCGGCAGAGAATGCCAAGAGCATGCTTGGCGCTGCGGATGTTACGATCACTTCTAAGGTGTCCAAAATCACGCCGCGCAACGACCTGAAAGACAGCGACTTTACCGATTTGTGGCTGCTTTGCGATTATTCGGACAAGCACGGCACTACGAATGGCGGTTTCTGCGCTATTCATATGCTGAATACGCTTTCCACTGGCGGTTTCAGCTTGCAGACGGGCGACAAAGAAAAAGGTCAGATGAGTTTTGAATATACCGCGCACTACTCCATTACCGCGCAGGACACTGTGCCGTGCGAGGTGTATATCAAAGCAGGAGAGGATGAAGCCTAATGCGGATTTTTTCTGAACTTAGCACCGATGAAGCGCTGGAAGTCGTTTTGCAAATCGCGCAGCCCATCACAAACCTGATTGATGATGAAGCACTTGTGAAAGAGATGCAGAAAGCAATGCCGAAGGGCGAAACGACCCGCATTGCAATGCAGCGTTTCGGCCTTGCGAAAATCGTTAAGCTGCTGAACATTGCGTTGAAGCAGCACCGCGAGGATGTATACGCAATCCTTGCACCGTTCAACGGCCTGACGGTGGAAGAAATCGGCAAACAGAATTTCCTTATCACCTGCAAGCAAGCTGCCGACCTGCTGAACGATAAGGGTTTTGTCGATTTTTTCAAATCGTATCTCGCTGGCGGACAGAACAAGTAATCCCTGTACTGCTGAAAATGCCGAAACTGAGCGCAAAGGCGCTTGTGTCGGCGCTGCCTTACGCTTTAAAAGCTGATTTTGAAGAGCAGCTGTACAAGGTGTACATGACAGACAGTGCGTGGAGCCTTGTGGTAGCTGTTACAGGCGTAAAGGACAGGCCAGCGAGATATATTGACATTATCCACCCGCCCAAAGTGGATACGCGGACACCAGAACAGGTGCAGGCGGATTTCAAAGACTTTGCGGCGCGGCATGGGTTGAAAGAAGCAGAGAAAAAAGCCGCCCAAACAGAGGGCGGCTAAACTTAGAAACAATTTTTGATAATGGCTTTATAGGTTGGCTCGTCAACTTCCAACAGGAAGCGCTTGCCGCTGTAACGCCATTGCGGGTCATCTATAAGCTGTATAACAACCTGATAAACGCCTTTTTGCTTGGCAGTCATTGCACCGGCAACCATGCCAGCACCACCAAACAAAGCACCGCCGACCATGCCGCGCATAACGCCGGAAGCCATAGATGTTTTGTGAGTTTCATCTACCACAGAGTAACCGGCAACAGTACGGCTGTTTAGTTCAAGTGCTGATAGCCCACCAACGTCCATAGAGACTTTGCCAAATGAAACAGACACTTTTTTGCCCATAAAATCACCGGCGATTACCGCATTCTTTGCTTTTGCCATAAAAAACACCTCCTATTGCTTAGAATACAGCAAATAAAGCAAAAATTCAAGAAGGGAGTGATAGATTGGACGTTTTTAACTTATATGCAAAATTAAGTCTGAACACAGACGAATATGAAAAAGGCGTCGAGAAGGCAAAAGGCGGCGCGTCGTCTTTGATGGACGTGTTTAGCGGTACGCTGCTTGGAAATGTTGTCTCAGACGGCTTGCGGACCGTAGCCAACGGCATTACGGAAATCGGGAAAACCGCTGCAAACATGGCCGTGTCAATTGGCAAGGCATCGTTAGATAGCTATGCGGACTACGAGCAGCTTGTAGGCGGCGTGGAAACGCTGTACAAAGATAGCGCGGGAATCATAGAGAACTACGCAAAAGACGCATACAAGAATGTGGGTCTTTCAGCAAATGATTACATGGAAACATCAACATCGTTTGCTGCTTCTCTGGTTTCAAGTTTGGGCGGTGACACAGAAAAAGCCGCCGAAATGGCAAATACTGCGATTTCGGATATGTCCGATAATGCGAACAAGATGGGTACGAATATTTCGTCCATCCAAGACGCATACAACGGCTTTGCGAAGCAGAACTACACAATGCTTGACAACCTAAAACTGGGCTACGGCGGTACGCAGGCTGAGATGAAGCGGCTTATCAAAGAAGCTGCTGCCATGAAAGACACGCAGAAAGAGCTTGGCGTAACGGTCGATTCAACCAGTATGTCCTATGCGAACATTGTACAAGCGATTCATGTCGTGCAGGCCAACATGGGCATCATGGGAACGACCAGCAAGGAAGCTGCAACTACAATTCAAGGCAGTACAGCGTCGATGAAGAGCGCTTGGGAAAATCTTTTGACTGGAATTGCAGACCCGGAGCAAGACTTTCAAGCCTTGGTGGACAACCTTGTTGACAGCGTTATTACTGCCGGAAACAACATTATACCGCGCATCAAAGAAATTGTGCCTACTTTGATTGATGGTTTGAGCGAACTGGTCACACAGCTTGCGCCTTATGTGAGCGGCGTGATTATGGAGCTTGAACCGACTATTGAAGAGGGCTTGCAGGCTCTTTTCGGCGGATTAAGCAGTGTAGCAAGTGAATTGCAGCCCATTGTTGCCGATGTGTTTTCTTTTTTTGGCGATGCAATTATTTCCGGGCTGACAAGCGCGATTGAAAACTCTGACTTTTCGCTCTTGCTTGACATTTTTGATAATGTTAAAACAGCAGCTGAAGAAGTCGTGCCTGTAATTGAAGAAATCGCACCAGCACTTGTGACGGTTGGTGCAGCTGTAAAAGGCTGGCAAATCGGGACGAAAATCCAAAAGATGGTGACGGCTTTTGACGAAGCTAAGGTTGCTGTTTCTTTGTTCAGCATGGGACTTTCTGACGCGGAAATTGCACAGGGTGCGCTCAATGGCACATTAAAGGCATCCGAAGTTTTTGCCGGATTGCTTACAGGGAAGATTTCTCTTATGACGTTGGCACAGGCGGCAGCGGCAAAGGCGCAAGCTGCTTTTAATGCGGTTTTGGCAGCAAACCCAATTACACTGGTTGTGGTTGCAATTGGCGCACTGGTTGGCATTTTGGCTGTGCTGTATGCGAAGAACGAAGATTTCAGAAATTCTGTAAATGGCGTTATTGAAAACATCTGGGCAAAAATCGAAGAACTTGTAGCATGGGTGCAGCCTTATGTTGAAGCGGCTATGCAGGTTATCGGGCAGGTTGTTACGCAGGTCATTACAGATTTGACCCCGGTCATACAGAGCATCGGTGAAGCGTTCAGCGCTGCATGGAGCCTTGTACAGACTGTATGGGCATGGGCAAGTGCATTCTTTCAGGCTATCTTCCAGGCAATTGTGGTTATCTTTGCGCCGTTTGCACCGATTATCAGCGGATTCTTCCAGGGCGCGTGGATCATCATTCAAAGCATCTGGAATGTTGCGGTAAGCTTTTTCCAGACTGTGTTTAATTTGATTACCGGCGTGTTCTCTACGATTGACGCTGTGTTGTCTGGTGACTTTCAGGGCGCGTGGGAGTCGATTCAGGGCATCTTTGAAGGTGCGTTTGACTTTTTCTCAACGGTCGGTCAAAACGTTGTAGAGGGCATCAAGGGTGGCATTGCGGCTGTTTGGGGCGGTCTTGTCAGCTTCGTGCAGGGCTTGTGGGATGGCATCAAGAGCATTTTTGTAATCAATGCAAGTGATGTAAAAAACAACACGGGCGTTAATGGCAGCCATGCAGGCGGCATGGATTATGTCCCCTATAACAACTACGTTGCAACTCTGCATCGCGGTGAGATTGTGCTGACAGCCGATGAAGCGGACAACTACAGACGCGGTAAGGGCAGCAGCAACGGCTTTAACCTGACGCAAAATATTTACGCGGCAAAGCAGACGCCGGTTGAACTGGCAGCAAGTACAGCAGCGTATTTTCAGCGGGCGAGGTGGGCGATATGAGTTTTTTAAGCAAGACTTTTAAATACGTCAACTCGCTGGGGCAGTCTATCGTGTTTGACTATGAGCATGGTTATCTTATAAGCAAGCCGGATGGCATTGATACAATTTCGGTCACTGCCAACACGGCGCAGGGCATCGGTCAAGTAGGCGCTACGGTGCAATCCAAGGCCATTCAGACGCGGCCTATTACCATCAATGGCAGAGTTATAGGCAATGACGCGCAAGCGCTGAAAGACGCGCTTATGACCGTTGTACGGCCTGACCTGACTGGGGTGTTATATGCCGGAGACTGGCACATAGATGTTATTGTAACGGCATCGCCTACCATTGGCGCATCAAAACACGGTGCACCGTTTCAGCTTGGTCTACTTGCCCCCTACCCGTATTGGGAAAGCGGCGAACGAAAGGCAATGCAGCTGCGCGGCGTGCAAAAAGGTTTTAAATTCCCATGGAATATCAGCAAAACGTATTATTTCGGCAAAGTCATTGTGCTGAAATACATTGTTTTGCAGAATTTCGGGCAGTTTGATGTTCCGTTTATTCTGGAAATCAATTGCGTTGGCGAGACGGCAACAAACGTAGGCATTGAAAACATGCTGACAGGTGAAGTGCTGCGGCTGGAAAAAACGCTTGTGGAAGATGAGCGTGTCGTTATCAAGACATCGCACGGGAAAACAACGGTCACAAGCTCTAAGGACGGTGACTGCCGGGGTGCACTTACGCTTGAAAGTACACTGTACAGAATCCATACGGGCGATAATGCGTGGAAACCTACTGCGGACAGTGGGCTTGAAAACGTTGAGATGAGTGTTTCGTTTGCGGAAGAAAGTGCGGGTGTAACGGTAATATGAGATTAGAGCTGTTCTCCCCCGACCTTGGCAACCGACACGAAATCACGCACGCGATCAGCAACGAATTCAGCGACTACTATAACGATGTGGGAAAATTTACGGTAGTTTTGCCGATGGATGAGTACAACATCGGGATAGTGGAGCTGGATGCTGTTTTGTACATTGTAGAGCGAAGACTTGCGTATACGGTGGAAGAAATACAGTTCAATTGCGATAACAGCGAAATCACGTTGAACGGTTACAGCCTGAACAACAAACTGAACCGGCGTGTTATTGCGGCAACTGCCAGCATTGCCAACGTGGAAACGGATGTGTACAGCGTTATTACTGCCAACCTGCGCGGGCTGCCTGTACTGCTGGCAGAGAAAAAAGGCTTGACAGAAACCGTGAAAGCAACAGAGGTGTACGGGGATGAACTGTTAAACTGCATACAGCCGATTTTGACAGATGCCGAGATTGGGAACCGGATGGTTTTGGACTACAGAGCCAAAACGGAAACGTTTGAATTGTATAAGGGCGTTGACCGTACAGAGGGATTAAACGCGGTCCTGTTTGTGCAGGAACGCGGAACTGCGCCCGGGCTGGTAGTTGACAAGGATATTTCTGAATACAAAAATGTGTGCTACTGTGAAGCGCAGTACAAAGACGGTACAAAGTTTGTGGTGCAGGCTGGCACGGCCAGCGATGCGGAACGGCGCGAACTATGGACGAGGTTCAGCGGAGACGCACAGCAGGATGGAGAGACAAACGCCGCGTTTCAGACGCGCGTTAAGCAGTATGCAGCGTTGCAGCTAGGCAGCCATTTGAACCGAAACGGATTTGACATTGACGCGGACGGCGATGAACTAGGCACGGCATATAATGTCGGAGATTTGGTTTGGTGCGTTTCTTTGCGGCTGGGTGTAAAGTACAAGGCAAGAATAACGGCGGCAAAGTATTCACAGGATGCAAATGGGTCGAGCGTCAAGCTGGTTATTGGCGACCCGATTTTAACAGTGTTGAGGTGAGACAGTGGCAGAAATTAAAAATTTCCCGAATAATGTTGACGAATACATCGGGGCACAAAATGTCATGAAGTGGTTACACGGGCGTACAAGCGGCGTTTTTGGCGCGGATGGCAATTTAAGTGTTACTGCAAACGGCAATATGACGGTAAGGGTATCGGATGGTGTTGGTTGGCTTGCGAACGACAAAGCAGACGGTACGGTTTTTTGGAATGATACAAAAGAACAGACCGGCAGCGAGTTACAGCTGACAATCCCGCTGGCGAATGCTGTATCGCCGCGTATTGACCGTGTTGTTGTGAGTTGGGACACAGTAGACTATGCAGCAAAACCGCGCATTGAAGTGCTGAAAGGTACGGCGGCTTCTACACCTGTTGCACCGGCACTGACAAACAATAGTTTGTTGCGGCAGATTTCGCTTGCACAGATTGCAATTCCTGCGGCAGCAAGCAAAATCACGTCGGCCAATATTACCGATGAACGACTTGACAGCACAGTATGCGGCCTTGTAACTGACTGGGTAAGCGTTGATACCAAGGTAATGCAAGAACAATTTGCTGCTTTTCTTACCCAAATTAAAACTGAGCTAGATCATCTGCATGCTGGAACGGCTACGATGATGCGAGCGACCTATGACCCGCAGGGGCGGCAGACCGATATTTTTAAGGCGATCGACAAGGTCTCCAACATCTACTACGCCAGGCTTACGCTGAACGGGTGGACGGCTTGCAGCAGCGCCGACCAGGCCAAAGGCCTGCTGTACCAGCAGACGGCTACGCTGACCTGCGCGAACAGCCATGCGCCGGTGGTGACGGCTGCCAGCGTGTTTTTGTCCGGCATCGGCTACGACAAGACCGGGGTGCCCGCTACCGATGATGTGCTGAATGAAGTGCAGGACATTATCAACGATGGCGTGACGGTCACGGCGTACAATTCAGTGCTGGTTAAGGTAAAAGAAAAGCCCACTGCCGAAATCCGGGCGCGGTGGGTCATTCAAAGTTGATGGAGGTTTAGCATGAAACATTGTAAGAAATCTGCGGCATGTGCTGCGCGGGGTGGCTGCTGATGGGTGTAGCACCGAGGATTCCGGGAGGCGGGACATCTAAAAAAAGCACTGAACTGACAAATATTATTCCGGCAATGAGTTCTAATTCACAAAACGGTTATAAAGTTAGCATGAAGTCTTTAAGCGGAAATGATGCTAGCGCGGGAGCCGCCTGGTATATGTTTAAACACAATTATCGCGTTTATAACTTTGCTGAAGACGGGTACAACGGAAACGGATGCCATTTTGGTTCTGGGGAAGATGGACAGATTGAAATCGAATTGCCAGAACCGACGGCCGTTCATGCTGTTTTTGTTATTGGCCCTAATTATAGCAGTTACGGTGTGAATGGGCCAAAAAGTGCTGAACTTTATTTCTCGAATGATGGCACAAATTTCACCAAAGTTGATGATGCAGTGAATATCCGAAAAAATAGTTACAAACAGTTGCCGATGCTTGGCGATCAAATCAATATGTGCCTAAATCCTAGTAAACATAAATATTATCGCATTGTCGTACACAGAGCTGACGAGTATGTTTGCGTAAATGCAGTTATACTATTCTAATTTGTATAACAAAAATTCAATAGAAGGGAGCTGAAAGATAAAAAAATGAAAATCTACGATGAAATCACCAACGAGGAGCTGACCTCTCCCGACCTGTCAGCCGGTTATCTCTACACCGCCCGGCGGGTTGCCGAGCATGTGCCGGAGAGCCGGGAAGTGATGCAGGGCACTGTCACCGAGGATAACCCGCAGGGGCTTATGCGCATCATTCCTGCCCATGACCTGTACGAGGACTGCCAGTTCTACCACGCTTACACGGAAGAGGAGCTGGCCGAGAGGGAAAAACCCACGCTGCAGGAACAGGTGGACGCCAACGCGGCGGCCATTTTGGAGCTGGCCCAGATGATGGCCGGAGGTGAATGATATGGTACAGTTTTATATCTGCTGCATCCGGCGCGGGCTGATTACGCTGGACAAAGTGCCGGAGAAATGGCGTGAGGCCGTAAGGGCAGAGATGGAGGGAGCATGACGCATGAAGTAGTGCTGCAGGGGTACAACGTAAAGCCTGGCTCTCTGCAGCTTGGGACTTTTGACAGTTACGGCATTGAGAAAATCCACGTGACGGCAGATGATGAATGGGCGGGGCTGGACATTCTGGCCGTATTCCACGCGCCGGACGGGACTGCGACAAAGGTTGTTGTTGGAGCAGACGGTATGCTCGCCGTACCGCCGGAAGCTACGGCGAAGCAGGCAGGCAACGGCAGAATTGTTTTTGTTGGGCTTGCGGAAAACGTGCAGCGCATTACTGTGGACATGGGATACAATATCAAGCCACACTCTGACATCGAGGGAGACAACCCCGGCACGCCGACGCCGGATGTTGTGCAGCAGATTCTTGCCAACTCGAACAATGCCGTCAGTATCGCTACGGCGGCGCAGAACGCCGCTGAGAACGCCCGCCAAGCCGCTGAGGATGCGGCCAAAAAGGCGGGCGAGGGAGCGGGCGGCGCTGCTGCCAGTGCAGCGGCCGCCAAGAAGAGCGCCGAGGATGCGGCAGCATCCAGCGAGAGCGCTGCGGGCAAGGCAGAGGAGTCCGCATCCTCCGCCAGTGCGGCCGCTAAGAATGCCAAAGCAGCTCAGACCGCACAGGGCAGCGCCGAAAATGCTGCTCAGACAGCCGCTGATGCAGCGGGTGCCGCTAGACAAGCTGCTGGCGTGGCCGGCAGTGCCGCTAAGGCTTCCAGCACCAGTGCTGGCGAGGCCGCACAGAGGGCAGAGGCGGCTGAAACTGCCAAGCAGAGAGCAGAGGACGCGGCAAAAAAGGCGCTTGAAGCAAAAACGGGCTCGGAAAACGCCCTGCAAGATGCTGACGCAGCAAAAGATGCCGCAAGTGGCTATGCCGATGCTGCGGCAGAAAAAGCTACAGCAGCAGCGGCCAGTGAGAAAAATGCAGCAAAATCCGCGAACAGCGCTGCTGATAGCGCGGCGGCGGCCAAAAAGAGCGCGGAAGATGCCGACAACACTGCCAACAGCATCAAGGATTCTATGGCACAAATTTCCGAGAACAAGGAGGCGGTTAGTCAGCTAAAGGAAGATACTGCTGCGCTGAAGAAGCGCCAGAATGTTCTTGTTGGCAGTGAGACAGGCAACCCGATAAGCTGCAATGACGCATATTCTGCCCCACTGTGTGGCCTGACCGTGTACGGCAAGAGTACACAGGATGGCACGCCGACTCCCGATGCGCCTGTTCCGATTGTGAGTGCGGGAGATGGTGGCAGTGTGGTTGTCAAGGTGAGTGATGGAAACGGCAAGGAGCAAACTCTCACCCTGCCCACCCCCAACGGCTTACCCGGCATCCCTGTCACCTCCGGCGGCAACTACACTGACCAAAACGGCCAGCAATGGGTGTGCGACGAGGTGGACTTGGAGAGAGGGGTGAGGGTGCAGATGGTAACAACAATGGTTTTTTCTGACAGCTCAGGTTTTGCCGCAAACTCGACCCCTAACGGCATACGTTTTCTACGTGCAGTTAAAAATTTAAAAATAACTGATACAGCTACTGCTGATGCAAATGCGTTTTGCTCCGCTTTAGCACTTGGAGCCAATGGTGGTACATGGCTTACACCTGATGTTTTTACGATCACCAAAACGGCCTTATACGTTAGATTTAAAAACATCACATCTCTGGGCGAGTTACAGCAATATCTGCAACAAACGCCTATGTCACTAACCGCAATTCTCGCCACCCCCATAGAAACTCCGCTATTCCCTGCCGAAATTGCCGCCTACAAAGCCCTCACAGCTTACGCGCCCGACACCGTGGTGCAAGCGAGCGACGGCGCTGGCATCAAGCTGGACTACCAGCGGGACGTGAATCTTGTCGTAAAAAATCTTGAGGACGCCATTGCGTCCATGACTACCACTTAAAGGAGATATACATTATGGCTATCAAAAGTAAAGCACGGCACGACCTGACCTTGCGCTCCATCAAGCGGGAAATCGCCGCCGGACGCGATGTGGCATACTGGTTGGACAAGGCGTACACTCATCTGGACAATGGCCTGCTGACGGAGGACGACATCACAGAAGTGGAGACTCTGGCACAGGCGTACTACGACGCTCTGGACGCTGAAACAATCCAGAACGACAATGTAACAGAAGCAGGTGAACCACATGAAAGTTTATGATGACAAGCTCATGGCGGAGCTTGAGGGAGTATGAGCGGCTGGTAATGGACAATGATGAGGTGATACCTTGACAGGAATTTTTAAAGGACGATTTCGGGTGCGGTACAACTACGCCCGATTTGGTTACACGCGGGGCGGCGGCAAGACGTGGCATGGCGGCATTGATCTGGAAGCGCTGGACGATGATACCATTTACATGCCAACCTACAAGGGCAAGAGCATTTCCGGCACGGTGACCCGGGCGCGGATTGTGACCGACAAAAACAATGCGACGTGGGAGTGGGGATATTACGTCTGTGTCCAGCTGGACGCAAACCAGACGCCGGATGCGGTCAACTACCTGTATTTCTGCCACTGCGCCAAGCTGTTGGTCAAGGCTGGGCAGAAAGTCAAGAGCGGCGATGCACTGGCCGTTATGGGCAACACCGGCAATGCCGCGTTGGCAGACCCGCCCTACAAGCACTGCCATTTCGAGGTGCGTGCCACTGCAACCGGCAAGGGACTTGACCCGACGGCGTATGCGGGCTGCCCGAATGAGGTAGGTACCTACGGCGACCAGCCTGCGCAGACAAGCGGTGAGGAAGTTCTGATTGATGTATCCCACCACCAGGGCACTATCGATTGGGCGAGTGTTCCCTACCGCGCCATTGTTCGCATCGGGTATCGCGGCTACGGCAGCGGAAAGCTGATGAAGGACGAGCAGTACGATGCCAACCTTGCAGGGGCGAAAGCAAACGGAAAGCTGTTTGGATTTTACTTCTTCTCGCAGGCCATCACGGTGGATGAGGCCCGGGAGGAGGCAGACTTCTGCGCAAGCCTTGCACCGACAGGCTACCCCTTGTTTTTCGACAGCGAATGGGGACACACAACCAAGACCGGCGTCCACGATGGCCGCGCCGACAACCTGACGAAAGACCAGCGCACGGCAATTGCAATGGCGTTCTGTGAGAGAGCCAAGACGCACGGATTCACGGCTGGCATTTACACCTTCACGGCGTTCGCAAGCGCAAACATCGACTACACCTATCTGTGTGAAGATTACATCGGATGGTTGGCCGACACGCGCACAAACTACGACAAGACGCTGCCGCGCTACATCCACCAGTACAGTCAGACCGAAAAGGGCGGCGTGCCGGGCATCACAGAGGTGGTTGATTTGAATCATCTGGTCAAGGCCCTGCCCGCAGCGGACAAGCCCGCAAACAAGCTGCAGGTCATCACGGTAGGCCCGGTGAGTCAGGGAGACGCAAATGCGATCTATCTGCTGTGCAAGGAACGTGGCCTGACGGACGCAGGGCTGTACAAATCTGAATGGGCGGAGGTGTGATGCCGATGCAGCACGTATTTTCGTTTACGATTGCGGAGGCCTGGGCGTTTTTGATTTATGCTGCGGGTGCTGCTGCTGGACTGTATGCCGGTGGCGTAGCTATCAGCAAAGTAATTACCGCAGTAAAAAAGCCAAAAACCGACCAGGACAAACGCATTACCAAGTTAGAAGCGCGGGTGAACGCTATGGAGGGCTTTTTGGAAAACGACAAATTGCGGCTTGACCGCATGGACGGGGGGCAGCACGTGACCATGCAGGCGCTGCTTGCCCTGCTTGACCACAACCTTGACGGGAACAACATTGACCAGATGCAGAAAGCAAAGGAAGCCTTGCAGAAGCATCTGATTGGCTGAAAGAAGGTGCATATCTATGGGCGATTTTTTGAAAAATCTGGCAGCGCTTATCAAGGTAAAAACCATTGTGACGCTGGTGGTAGTTGCGGTTTTTGCGGTGCTGGCATTGCAGAGCAAATTGCAGCCCGACACGGTCATGACCATTGTGACAATGGTCGTGGCCTTTTATTTTGGCACGCAGACCGAAAGCAAGAACAAGAAGGATGAGTAATCATGCCAAAGTTTGATTTTGTCGGCGGTTTGCTGACCGATGAAGAAACGGATGTTTTGCAGCTTCGGCGGCGCGGCTGGCGCAATGCGGATATTGCAGCAGAACTGAATTGCAGTGAGCGCACGGTAAAACGGCGCGTACACAGCATCAAAAACAAAATAGGCTGATTTAATGGGCGCGGCTGCTTTTGTGGCCGCGCCTTTTTTATTTTGTCCCAAAGACGGCACAATGTTGGCACTTTACTGGCCTACGTTGTGCCGTATTTTTTTGTACAATTAAGAAAAAAGGAGCGGTGCAGATGGCATATAGGCAAATCAACCTAAACCCAGAGCAAAAGCGCGTTGGCGATTGCACCGTCAGAGCCATTGCATCTGCAACGCATCTATCGTGGGAGGCTGTATATGCGGCGCTGGTGTTGGCAGGATTTGAACTGCATGATATGCCGTCTGCAAACTATGTCTGGGGCAGCTATCTGCGGCGATGCGGGTGGAAGCGTTCGACAATTCCGAACAGTTGCCCGGACTGTTACACAGTGGCGCAATTTGCAAAAGACCACCCGGACGGCACGTACATTTTGGCAATGGCTACGCATGTTGTGTGCGTGCAGAATGGGGATTGGCTGGATACATGGGACAGCGGAGATGAAGTGCCGCTGTACTACTGGCAGAAAGGATGATTGACTATGGCGTTTGGCGTACCGTATCAGCCCGGATTTGCGCCGGGATATTACCCGATGGGGCAGCCGTCCGCAATGCCAGACCAGCTGGCGCAGCTGCGGCAGAACTACCAGCAACCGCAGCAGTCCGCGCCTATCATCTGGGTGCAGGGTGAAGAGGGCGCGAAAGCCTACATGGTGGCGGCTGGAAACAGTGTGCTGCTGATGGACAGCGAAAACAGTGTGTTCTACATCAAGTCTACTGATGCAAGCGGGATGCCGCAACCACTACGAATATTTGACTACACAGAGCGCGGCAAACAGGCCGTAGAAAAGGTTGAAAGCAAAAACGATAAGTTTGTCACGCGGGAAGAGTTTGACGCTCTACGCGCCCGCTTTGACGCGCTGACGGCAGATAAGCCGGGAAAGGGTGATAACAATGCCAAATCCACTGTTTAATGCTCTGGGCGGCGGTAAGCTGCCCGGCCCGATGGGGCAGTTTCAGCAGATGATGCAGCAGTTTCAGCAATTTCGGCAGAATTTTCAGGGCGACCCGAAACAAGAGGTGCAGAAACTGCTGCAGTCCGGGAAGATGAGCCAGCAGCAGCTTAACCAGTTGCAGACGATGGCGCAGCAGTTTCAGGGGCTGTTATAATCCTTTTTTCTTGTGTGTTTTCCTGTTTAGCACTGGAGAATTATCTATTCTTTCTGCTTTTTCGTAACGCCACATAAATCCGTGACACGTTTTCGTTCTCCCTTTTGCGTTGTTCAATATTTGTGATGGATTGCAACTGAGTTCCCTCGCAGCATCGGAAATACAAGCCCAAGCACGGACAAATTTTCCATCAAGTGAATACTGGAATATTTGAACAGACGCATAGTGACTTTCCCCAAATCTTCCCTTATTTGGAGACTTTTTACCAAGAGAAACAAAACTATGTCGAATGTTTTCTGACGCAGTAACCCATTCTAAATTTTCAACGCAGTTGTTTGATTTATTCCCATCAATATGATTTACTTGACACTTCTTCTGCGGGTTTGGTATAAATGCGCTAGCGACAAGAATGTGAATGGATTTGTTTTTTCTTTCTCCGTTTTTACATATGACAACGGTTTTATAACCGCTTTTATGGCTCTTTTCGGAAAGAAGTTTTTCTACTTTCGTATGATTGTAATTTATGCTCTTTATTTTTCCTAAATTGCTTACTTCATATAAGCCTTCGTAATTCGGAACAGGTAACCATTTTTCCATAAACTATACTCACTTGCGTGGTGGATTATTCTGTTTCTATTATACCACAAAATACAAAATCTGCGCAGATTTGTATAATATTTTTTTGAGGAGAACAATTATGAGTATTTCTTCGGATGGAACTGTAATGACTATGCCGGTTCAGCCCGCAAACGCCAATTCTAATGGCGGCGGCTTCGGCTGGGGCGATAACGGCGCGCTGTGGCTGATTGTGCTGTTTCTGTTCATTTTTGCTGGCGGCTGGGGCAATGGTAACGGCTGGGTCGGCGCAGGCAATAACGGCGCTGGGGTGGTTGACGGTTACGTTCTTACGTCTGATTTCGCCAACGTTGAGCGAAAAATCGACAGTGTGAACGATGGCCTGTGCAATGGTTTCTACCAGCAGGCGCAGCTTGTTAACGGCGTGCAGAACGCTATGCAGCAGGGCTTTATGTCGGCTGAAATCAGCCGTGCAAACCAGCAGGCCGCATTTATGCAGCAACTCTTTGCCATGCAGATGCAGCAGGCCACCTGCTGCTGCGAGACCCGCGAGGCGATTCAGGGCGTGAATTACAATTCGGCAACGCAGGCTTGTGAGACACGCCAGACGATCAGCAACGGCACGCGCGACATCATCGACAACCAGAACGCCAATGCGAGAGCGATTTTGGACGCTATGACCGCCCAGCGCATTGAGGCCAAAGACGCCAAGATTGCCGAACAGAACCAGCAGCTTTTCGCCGCTCAGCTTGCCGCAAGTCAGGCGGCGCAGAACAGCTATCTGCTGAACCAGCTGCGCCCATTGCCGGTGCCCGCCTACCAGTCTTGCAACCCCTGGGCAGCTGGCACTTATAACGGCTGCAACGGCTGCGGCTGCTAAAACCGAATACGGCAACTTGTCGGAACAGCCGACATGTTCGGCCCCGTGCCGATGATGCAAAATGTGGCGGGGCAATCGTCCCGCCACTATTTTTTTGAAAGGAATGATTTTATGGCTGAATTTACAAACGCCAATACCGTGAGCGTGGCAGCAGGCCAGAATGTGCCACTGACGGAAACGGCAGTAGCGGGTAAGGGCTGTGTCGTACACAGAGAGGGCGCCGGTATTGTTACGCTGCGAGGCATTACAAACCAGTGCAAAGCCCGTTTCAAAGTAGGATTTGGTGCAAACATTGCTATCCCTACCGGCGGCACAGTTGGAGCTATTACTGCGGCGCTTGCCATCAACGGTGAACCGCTGAGCAGTGCGAGTGCAACCGTGACACCGGCAGCAGTAGAAAACTATTTTAATATTTACGTCACGGCTTTTGTTGAAGTTCCGCGCGGTTGCTGCCTTACCGTTGCCGCCGAAAACACAAGCACACAAACCGTTTTGTTTGCGAACGCAAACTTTATGGTTGAGAGAGTGAGCTGAAAGGAGCGCTATTATGAGTATGAAAGTTATGTACGATTTAAAGGACATGCTGTGCGCAGAGCTTGACGAAATCGGCAAAAAAGGCGAAATGTCTGCTGGCGACTTGGAAACTGTTCACAAGCTGACTGACACCATCAAAAACATCGACAAAATTGTCATGCTGGAAGATGACGGCTACAGCCGAGATGAAGATTACAGCCGGGATGGTGATTGGAGCGCCAACATGCGCGGCAATTATGGACGCGGTAGCAGCTATGCTCGGCGCGGTTCTCATTATGTGCGTGGCCATTATAGCCGAGACGATGCGCGAGACAGCATGATGCGAAAGCTGGAAGACATGCTCCGAAACGTTGATGGATACGACCGCGAGACTATCCAGCATTGCATCGATGAGCTGAAAAACACTTGACGGAGGTGGCGGCTATGGTGGACGTGCGAGAGATTGACGGCGCTATAGCCGAAATCGAAAACAGCGAACTTACCATGACCAGAGTTAAAAATTTGGCGGCGCTGTATGTTGTAAAAAATCAGCAGCTTGCAGATGTATCCACTGCCCCACAAAAAGCAGAACTACAAGAGCCTGTGCGTTACTATGAAGCGGCGGAGCCGTCTACAAGGGCTGCTGTTGGCGGCAGTGACTTTTTACGGGCTGTTTCAAACGTAGACACCACAGCGGCGCTGAACGTGCTGGATGAGCTTATGTCGGCCTTGTATGTAGCAAACCCTAAAGTTTATAATGGCGTAATGCGGAAATTGGAGCGTTTACAGGATGAGTGAATTTTTGGAGATTGTAAAAAAGGCCGATACCGGGCGAGTGTGGCGTGTGCTGGATGAGTTTATGGATGCGCTGAAAGAAGCACGGCCGGAAGTGTATAACGATTTGGTACACAGCTTGCAGAGAAAATAAGCAAGTGTGTACTAAAGTGTGTACTGCATAAAGAAAACACCGTAGATTTCGACGAATCTGCGGTGTTTTTAAGAGAGCGGCTGATGGGAGTCGAACCCACGGAGATACAGAATCATATCGATTCAACAAGCAAAAAATGGCGATGATACGGGACGTTATCGTTCTGCATTTTTGTGGCAAACCATATATTTTCCAAAAAAGTGTGTACTTTTAGTGTGTACTTTTTAGCACATCCTTAAATGTTTCGTCAATCGCAGAGGCTATTTTTTCGGCCTGGCCGTTGACTGCGTGGCCGTACACGCCAAATGTATCCATATTTTTGCTGTGCCCAACAATCTGTTTGAGATGCCCCTCTGGGAGTGCGCTTGCAATCGATACAAACGTGTGTCGAAGCTCGTAAAGAGAAACATAATTTATTCCGTTGTAATCGCAATACTTTCTCCACCATTTATAAAGCAAGTGCTCATCTGATATGCCAAAAACACTTTTACCATTTTTTGTAAGTTCGCGTTGCGCATCTATTACGCTTTTAGCCATGTCGGACAATTCAATTGCTCTAACCGCATTGTCATTTTTACCTGTTGTTTTTTCTCCATAAATGTTGATCGCACGCCGCAGAAAAATTCTGTTTTCTTTCACATCTTCCCACTGCATGCCAATCAACTCACCCGGTCGAATCCCGGTCAGAACAGCAAGGCGGTATGCGTTGATATAAGGGTCTTTGGCTTCCTTGCCCATGTACTTGGTTTTGTCGCTTGACAGTAAAATTGCTAAATCGTCTGGCTGCAATATTTTCTTTTGCGGCTTTGGAGTTCCAGCGGGAATGTTCAAGTTATCTGGTACAAACGTTGTATAGCCTGAATTGCGTGCAAACCGAAAAAACGATGTGATGTCTCCATAGATATTTTGAAGCGTTTTACGGCTTTTTCCAGCGGCTTTGGCGTTGTCTAAAACTGTTTGCACTTGCTGCTGCGTCAACGATTCCAACCGCCGGTGCCCAATTTCCGGCTGAATCCATATGCGCCAGCGGCTTTCCTTTGGTCTAAAATTGCTTATGCCTGATATTTTTGATTCTCTCGCAAGGTATTCTTTATATGCGCTCTCGACCGTCTTTCCGCGCGTTTGCAATCCGTTTTCTAGCCAGTCATCTGCTTTTTTGTTGGCTTCCCGCTGGCCTGTGCGCCCCGGCTTGGCGCTGGTAAAGGTTTTGCGCACGCCGTCTTTCTGCACGTTTATCTGCCATCGCTGGGCAGATTCAATCCATCTCGCTGTATTTGTTCTTTTCATATTGCGGCTCCTTTTTTTGTGTGTTATAATAATGCCGTCAACTTTTTATGTTGACGGCTCTTTGCCCTTGTCGGTGGTACGAACACCGGCAGGGGCTTTTTTGTTTAGTAGCGGATAAAATTAACAGACCCAATGCAAATATCAATAAGTTGTCGATATTGGTCATTTACAGCCTTTGACAAAAAGCATATTGTGGATGCAGTACAATTTTGGTTAAGGGGGCAGACAAATGGAAAGGCTGGTAAACAAGCCGCCGTCCCATCATGGGCGAAAGCGACAAAAAAAGTTGTTGTCAAGTGCTGAAAATCCGATATATAGGACAGCAAAGACTTGACAAATGAGTATTTTTGTGAAAGTATTGAAATACAACCGCAAGTTGTGTAAAATACAATCAACAGTTTACGAATCGCTTACACAGTCATAAATAACAGCTCCGTTAAGAACACTAAGTAATGTGTTGTCCAAATTTGCATCATTAAGAATATTGGTCATAATAACGGCATCGTCTAACCCATTTTGTTTTGCCTGTTCTACAAGCTGTTTGTTTAATTCAACAAAGGAGGCAACAACGTTGGATTCCCATTCTTGCTTTGCGTTTTCATCACCAGAGGACGCAAGCGCTGCCCCCATTGCAAGGTTGTCACCCCACACAGAAAGGGTTATGCCGCTATCATCATATTCAACTTTGTATTTATCCTTTGCATAAGACTGAGAAGCAGCATACTCAACAATTGCGGCAAAAAACTTCATGTCGCTGTTATCGGTGCTATCGCTGGTTTCCTGTAATGGTTCTTCGGTAGGCTCTGGCGTTGCGGTGATTTCCGGCGTAGGCTCCGGGGTAGCGGTTGCTTCTGGCGTTGCTGTGGGCGCAGGCTCTTCAGTTTTTTGGCTTGTTGTATTGGGTGCGGCCATTACAGCGGCTACAAAGAAAACTACAGGGATAATAATGTTTAATGGCTTTTTTAAGTGCTGCTGAATTGCTTCGACAGGCGCAACGGTGATTGCCGCGCCAAGAAGTAAAACAACGGAAATTGGGCTGCCGCATACAGGAACAAACAAAATGCACAAAACAGCAATTACCCATCGTACGATTTGCTTTTTAGACATAATAAAACCACCTTTACATTTTTTGGGAGGAATCAGCAATGACGGACATAGAAAAGCTTATTGAAATCGTTTCAACCTTTACGCCTGACCAGATGACCGATTTTGTATCTGCTGCGCAAGATTTATTAAAGCGCTTGCAAACTGCGGGTTCTCTTGGCAAAGAGAAATGAGGTCTTGTACATCTTGCGGCAAATCCGATATTAGCCCATCGCCTTGCGCGGTGGGCTTTTCTTTTTGCGCGGAATCGTCTCCTATGAGGTCGTCTACGGTAACGCCAAAATAATCTGCAATTTTTTTCAGGTTTCTTTCATAAGGTATTTTCCCATCTTTCCACCCCGTTACGGTTCCGCTTGACTTGAAACCAATTTCAGCGGCAACCGCATTTGCTGACTTGCCTACTTTATTGCATAACTGTAGATAATTTTCCCAAAACATACAAATTAGTACACCTCATTTTGTGCAAGTCTACAACTTTGAAAAGATTGAGATTTCACTCTTGCAAGTTTGAGAAGAATGAGATATAATCATAACATACAAACAAGCAAAGCAAAAGCTAAGCCCCGTGTTTCAGCGGCTTACCAATGATTTTCGACAACTTCATTATAGCTTTATGCCTCTTGTTTGTCAATGAGATAATCTCATTATTTTATAACGGGAGGTGAGATTCATGACGTTTTTGCAGGCCCGACAGAAAGCCGGGCTTACGCAGGCACAGGTTGCAAAGGCACTTGGCGTTGACCAATCGGCTGTTTGCTGGTGGGAGACCGGCAAGAATTTTCCCCGCGCCGTCATGCTTGCCCGCATGGCCAAGCTCTACGGCTGCACCGTAGACGACCTATTAAGAAAGGAGTAACCGATGCTTATCTACATTTTTCTTTACATGATTGGTCAGCAGCTCAATATGGGTACTACCTACTGGGGTCTGTTCTGGGTATGCCTGACCGCCCGCATTGTCACTGCTTTCGCAAAGTTCATGATGAACTGCGGAGTAAACAAGTTGGCTGATGAAATCATCGATTCTTGGAAGCGGCTGTAAGTGAACTGATTGCGGAAAGAAAGGAGTAACCGTATGAACAACCGAGCTTTTAAAGCGCTTCTCAAAAGTAAAGGTTACAACCGGGAAAAACTGGCAGAAGAACTGAAATTGAGTGGAAATTCTGTTGGGAGAAAATACACCGGTAAAATTCCATGGACGTGGCCGGAGGTTTGCAAAGTATGTGCCACGCTAGGCATCACGCTTGACGACTTTGCCGCCTACTTCCCCGCCGCCGCCGTCCGCCGGTCAACCCCCGTCAAGCCCAAATCCGACCGCGAACAGCTGGCAGACGCGCTGCAGCTTGCCGCTGACCTCCTCAAAAAAGCGTAGGAATTGCTTTGAAAGGCGGGGCAAAGGAAAAGCCATGCTTGCCCATGCAATGGCATAGCTATGAAAGGCACTGGCGATGCGCAGCTTGGAAAGGAATGGATTTGCATTGGAAAAGCACCGTTTAGCATCGTTTTGCAATAGCAAAGAGATGTATGGAGCAGCAAAGGCACAGCTACGCAGAGCACAGCAGTGGCAAAGCAGGGCGTAGAAGGGCACCGCAAAGGCGTAGCATTTCATTGCGACGCGACGGCAAAGCAAAGACTTGAAGAGCAACCGTAATTTATCAATTAGAAAGGACGACCACAAATGAAAATCCGTATCACTTTAACCGAAGAGGTTTTAGGTTCCAGCCCCAGCAATGAGGAGCTGCTGGCCGCTTACATCGCCAGCAAGGCCCCCACCGATGACCTGACCGCGCAGGAAGTCGACAACATCAAAGCGCAGGCGGCAGAGGAAAGAACGACCATTTTTCCCAAGACTGCCGACGGAACGCCGTTCATCTACGATTATCAGATCAAGGGCATGTTTAAGGACAGCTGCAAGGCCCTTGCCACTGCCGGTAAGGCAGGCTATCCGGGCGGCAAGCACTGTGCCGCGTTGAAAGCTTACAAGAAAGCCATTGACGGCCTGATTTTCGTTTCCCCGCGTGAGATTCCATACAACCTTCACGGCCTAAAGATGGGCTTCTGTGAGCGCCCCCTGCGAGCACAGACCCCGATGGGTGAGCGCGTCAGCATCGCCAAATCGGAAACCGTCCCGGCAGGATCTACCATTGAATTTGAAGTCACCTGTCTCGACCAGAAACTTGAGGACGTTGTCCGGGAGTGCTTCGACTACGGCACGCTGCGCGGTCTGGGCCAGTGGCGCAACAGTGGCAAGGGCAGGTTCACTTGGGAAGAGCTGTAAAAGAAGATGCCGCCCGGCGCGACCAAACACCGAGCGGCAAAAGAAAGGACATTGCAAATGAATCCGACATCTATTATACGCGCCAAAAGGCTTGTTGTCAAACTGGCGCTCACCGCTGACCTTGTGCTGCTGTTGGCAGCGCTCGGCAGCCTGAACATCCCCGTAACCATCCTCGCACTGCTGGCCCTGAATCCGCTGTGCGGCAAACTTTTGGAGGCAACCAGATGAAAGCATATAAAGCTGTCTCTTATACACATCTCCGAGCCCACGAGACATGCGCAGATCTC
>ENA-OZSF01000085-OZSF01000085.1-human-gut-metagenome-genome-assembly--contig:-NODE-85-length-22475-cov-4.770919_pt1 | contig 22475 bp, 20 predicted proteins | sample MGYA00244120_ERZ653962 | MGnify/ENA primary metagenome ERZ653962 (study PRJEB26926, sample SAMN06164503) | human gut metagenome | biome: ENVO:00009003; feature: ENVO:2100002; material: ENVO:00002003...
ATTAAGTCGTCGGCAGCGTCAGATGTGTATAAGAGACAGGATCTGACCGGACCGATTGGTCTGGTGATCGGAAATGAGGGAGATGGAGTCAGTCCGCTCGTAAAGAAAAACTGTGATATGGTGGCTTCCATTCCAATGAAGGGAGATATTGATTCCTTAAATGCATCGGTGGCTGCAGGAGTTCTCTCGTATGAGATTGTGCGTCAGAGGATGAAGAAGGGATAAGAAAAGAATGAAGTATGATGCTTGTACGGATGAGGAATTGATTGAAAGACTCCGGCAGGGAGAAACAGAGATCACGGACTATATTCTCGAAAAATATAAGCCGCTTGTCCGCAAATATGCCAATGCCATGTATCTGATCGGAGGAGAAACCGATGATCTGATTCAGGAAGGCATGATTGGATTGTTTAAGGCCATCCGGGATTTTTGTCTGGACAAAGACAGCAGTTTTTTCCATTTTGCAGGGTTGTGTATTCACCGTCAGCTGTATTCTGCAATAGAGGCATCCAACAGAAAAAAGCATCAGCCTTTGAATTCCTATTTATCTTTTTTTGAGCAGGGGGCAGAAGGCAGTATTGGATTTACCAGCAGCCCGGAGCAGCTGGTGATCGAACAGGAAGTGTCCAGGGATTTGTGGAACCGGGTGAACAGCCGGTTAAGTCCGATGGAAAAACAGGTGTTGCAATTTTATCTGGACGGAAATAACTATATGCAGATCGCAGGGCTGATGAAGAAAAGCCCGAAATCTGTCGACAATGCATTACAGAGAATACGTCAAAAGATCAGGCAGATGAATCATCTGGAGGAAAGAGGGTGAGCGTATGAAGTTTTCAAAAATTGGAAAACATACCATTCGTTGTGTAATATCAGAACAGGAAATTCAGGATCTGGGATACACCATTGAGGAAATTATGAGCAATGGAGAGCGGACGCAGGAATTTATGAACCAGATTTTTGATATGGCAGAACAGAGTTTTGAAACAAAATTTGAACTGGGCATCAAGACAGTGCGTGCTGATTTTATGTCAGACCATACGCTGGCACTTACGTTTTCGGAGCATCCGGGATCGGATGAAATGATGGAGCATCTGAAAGATATTGTCAATGGACTGATGAATGCAATTCCACAGCAGAAGTGGGCACAGATTAATGAAGCACGGCAAAACGAGGGAAATCCGGATCAGGTTCCTGTTTATGCCACGATTGTGTTTGCGGATTTTGATAGGCTGCTCCGTTATGCAAAAAACATTATGCCACCGGATCTGCCTACGGGTCAACTTTATAAATACGAGGATCGCTATATGCTGATCCTTACATTTTCCGGCATGGAAGAGGGCAGTTTAAGGAGGCTCTCGAATCTGACGGATGAATATGCACAGGATATTCTTGTCGGAGCGGAGCGGAAAGCGTTCATACAGGAACACGGCATCTGTATTTTGAAAAATGATGCCCTGCAACAACTCCGGCAATTGTAAAAGAACTGTATTTTGTCAGAAAATAAGAATAGACGATTGCAAAAACAAGAAATAGAAAAGGAGCATCCATATATGGTGCTCCTTTTTTAATACGATAAGATTTATCCTAATACTTTTCGGATGGACTCTAATACACGGTCTGCCTGAAACGGCTTAACAATGAAATCCTTTGCGCCGGACTGGATTGCCTCAATAACCATGGACTGCTGTCCCATTGCAGAACACATAACGCATGTAGCGTTTGGATCAGCTGCTTTGATCTCCTTGAGTGCCTGAATACCGTCTTTGTTTGGCATCGTGATGTCAAGAGTAACCAGATCTGGTTTCAGCTCGTTATACTTTGCAACGGCCTCTACACCGTCTGCTGCTTCACCAGCGATCTCAAATCCGCCCTTTGTCAGAATGTCCTTGAGCATCATTCGCATGAATGCTGCATCATCAACGATTAATATCTTTGCCATTTATATATCCTCCTGTTTTAAAATCTGTTTTACTATGCTGATAGGGTATAACTGTATCAGCTCACTATCGATCAGGTCTTCCACGGTCAGGCGAAAAGTGACCTTGACGATATCTGTTCCATTACATAGTTCATCCGGAATCTCGAAAGTCTTGCGATCCTTTGAATTGATAAGCGGAAATCCAATATCTGTCGGCCTGGATAACAGTGACGCCATAGATGTGGCAATGGATCCACACATCTGGTTCATGGCTTCTGCAATTGCTGATAACGTGAGATCATCGAGCTGCAGATTGGAAAGATTACGACCGTCACCGCCCATCATAAGACTTGCAATGACCAGCGCATCCTGAACATCCAGTACCATAAGATTTGTCCCGTCTAAGCCGCTTGTGTATGGAACCTTGACCAGAATATGGTTGTCACTTTCCAGCGTGTTTTCTTTGTCCAGTACTTCTACAAGCGGAGTGGTAATGTTTGTTGAACGGTTGATGATCATACTGAGGGCGGTAGCCGCAGTACCTGTACAGATATTTGCAACTTCACCGATGATATCAGCCTGTTCTTTCGTGATATTCTCCATAGAATTTCCTCCATAGTACCTATTACTACATTTGATTATAGCAAATTTTAGCACATAAAGAAAGAAAATCTTTGCTTTTTTTCACTTTTCATTGGTATCATAACACAGATGTGGTAAAATTGGAATAACAAAAACATGGAATAACCGTAGAAAGGAGAAAAAATGGGAGATATCGAATATCAGGAAGCACTCAAACTTGGAAAAAAAGAATATAAGGCATGCGTTTCGCAGGGGCGCTTTCCCTATCTGCCGGTTCTGGATGATATTTTATCCAGAGAAAATATCCAGACGGAACAGAATATGGGGCTGATGCAGATACCATTGGATTTTGTGGTTGGTACGGCGACGAAAGGGAGAACGTATTCTTTTGCAGCCAATTTTATGCCGATCCTCGATGCGGATACAGAGTTTGCATTCAAATGGATCGCGCTGTCCGATGCACAGGTAAACGAAGGCATCCGGGATCCGATTATTGCTTATGAATATATGAACCGTTATTATGTGGTGGAGGGAAACAAGCGTGTCAGTGTACTGAAGTATTTTAAGGCAGATTCCATTGTCGCCAACGTGACACGTAAGATTCCAAAGTATTCCGAGGATGAGGACGTAAAATTATATTATGAATATATGAAGTTTAATCAGATTTCGGGATTGAACAATATCGAATTTTCCAAAATCGGTATGGCGGATAAACTGCTTGCACTGATGGGATCCACTGCCATATGGGATGCGGATACCCGAATGGAATTTAACAGTCTGGTCAATCATTTCACAAAGGCATATGAGTTCCGCGGAGGGCGCAAGCTTCCGATCCGGGTGGGGGATGCGCTGACTGCATTTATCAATGTATACGGTTACCATACGGTTCTTGGCATGTCGGATGATGAGCTGAGTTTAAATATTGTGAAATGCTGGAATGAGTTTGTCATGCTCACAGAGAAACAGAGTGTTGGTCTGGTCATGGATCCGCTGGCGGCAGAAGAGCGTAAGGGAAGAAGCATCTTCAGTTACTTTATGCCATCGTCAGCAAAGAAATTTACCGTGGCATTCCTGTATCCAAAATCACCGGATACATCCGACTGGATTTATGCGCATGACCTTGGGCGCAATTATCTGGAAGAGACGTTCCCGGATCAGATGAAGACCATCTGTGTCAATGATGTGACGGAGGAACGCACGGAGCAGGTGCTGAATGACGTGATCCGTCAGGGGGCAGATATCATATTTGAGGTGGCACCGCAGATGATGAAAGACAGTCTGAAAGTGGCTGTGGATCATCCGGATGTAAAGATTTTAAACTGCAGTCTGAATACTTCGCATAAGTATATCCGCACGTACTATGCCCGGATGTATGAAGCAAAATTCCTTTCGGGAATGATTGCGGGTGCACTGGCAGAAAATGACAGGATTGCATATATTGCAGATTACCCGATATACGGAATGATCGCAAATATTAATGCCTTTGCGCTGGGAGCAAGTTTTACCAATCCACGGGCAAGGATTTATCTTGCATGGTCCACTAGTGAAAATTATGACAGGGAACGGTTCTTAAAGGACAACAATATTCAGGTGGTATCGGATCAGGATATGATTACACCGCGCGATCCGGGCAGGCAGTTTGGGCTGTATGAGTGTTCGGAGGATGGAAGGAAACTGAATCTGGTGATGCCACTCTGGAACTGGGGTGTATTCTATGAAAAAATGATCCAGAGTATTCTTGCGGGATCTTACCAGTCGGAAGAAAATTCTGAGGGCAGGGCGCTCAACTACTGGTGGGGAATGTCTGCGGGTGTGATTGACCTGATCTGTTCGAAGAATGTACCGACCGGGGTCAAGCGTCTGGTGGATCACTTAAAGAGTGATATTAAAAAGGGAGATATTGTGCCGTTTTACGGAGAAATCCGTGCACAGGACGGGACACTCAAAAACAAGAAGGATAAAGCCATGAAACCGGAAGCAATCATGGAGATGGACTGGCTGACAGATAATGTCATTGGGGAGATACCGACAATGGGAGAATTACGTGCAGAGGCACGTCCGGTTGTCCAGATAAAAGGTGTAGAGGAAAAAATGAAATAATGAAGATACTAGTAATAGCAGATGAAGAATCTCAGAAAATCTGGGATTTCTTTCGAAAAGAAGACTATGCGGATATTGATCTGGTAATTTCCTGTGGTGACCTGAAAGCAGATTATCTGTCATTTATCGCAACGATGATTGCAGTTCCGGTATTGTATGTGCATGGAAACCATGATGATAAGTACGAAAGAAAGCCACCGGAGGGATGTATCTGTATTGAAGATACCGTGTATATGTTTCATGGGATAAGGATTCTCGGACTGGGAGGATCTTACCGTTATAAACCAGGGGTGAACCAGTATACGGAAGTGCAGATGGAACGCCGCATCCGGAGACTTTTCTGGAAAATACACCGAAAAAGGGGCATTGATATTTTGGTGACACATGCCCCGGCAGGCGGTATGCATGATGGGGAAGATCTCTGCCATAAAGGGTTTGACGCATTTTATCGTGTGATTAACAAATACCATCCGAAATATTTTGTACATGGACATATGCATATGAATTATGGAAGGGATATTCCGCGGGAGGATTTCATCGGAGATACCAAAGTGATCAATGCATATGAGAGATATGTAATTGAAATTTAAAAATTGTCTGATAACCACGCATTATACTGTCAGGCTTTGCACTGCGGTGCAAATGATTGCATGATTACAGCCCTGACCCATAGGGGCATGTTTTCCGGGCTGTAATCATTGCGGATCACATCAGGGGAAAACGGCAACACGCTGGAAACTGTAATTTGATAAAATAATTAAAAAATTCTTGACAATTTAGAAAATACCATGTATGATGTAGGAGTTGACGCGGTCAACGAGATGCTGATGTGGCTCAGAGGTAGAGCACTTCCTTGGTAAGGAAGGGGTCACGGGTTCAATTCCCGTCATCAGCTCGCTTCATAAAACGGTGGAATCCTTTGGGGTTCTGCCGTTTTGCAATTTTTCAGATATTTTAAAGGAGGTTTTGCAGATGGAATCAATGAAGGATTATGAAAAGGAGCTGGAACGTTCTTTCCGCACGATTAACGAAGGAGATATTGTCAGTGGAGCTGTGGTAGCAGTAACCGATGAAGAAGTGACACTTGACCTGAATTATTATGCACCGGGAATTATCAAAATTGAAAATCTGAGCAATGATCCGGATTTTCATGCGAAGGAAGAATTACAGCCGGGAGACATCATCGAGGCAACGGTTGTGCGTACAGATGACGGACACGGAAACATCGAATTGTCGAAAAAGGAAGCAAACGAAGTGCTTGCCTGGGATAAACTCCGGGAGATGATGGAGCAGCAGACGGTTGTGACTGTCCGGATCAAAGAGAGTGTGCCGAGTGGTGTGGTTGCATTCTTAGAAGGAATCCGTGCATTCATTCCGGCATCCCAGTTGTCCGCAGATTATGTGGAAGACACGGATGCATGGATCGGAAAAGATGTGCGTGTCGTTGTGATTACCGTAGATCCTGAGAAGAATAAACTGGTATTGTCCGGAAAAGTTGTGGCAAGACAGGAGCGCGAGGAAGAAAGAAATCACCGGATTGCCATGCTTGTGCCTGGATCTGTGGTAGAGGGAACCGTAGAATCCATTATGCCATACGGAGCATTCATCAATATCGGGAATGGCATCAGCGGTCTGGTTCATATTTCACAGATCAGCCAGAAGCGGATCTCTTCCGTTCATGAAGTTTTAAAAGAGGGACAGAAAGTAAAGGCGAAGATTTTAAATACCAACGATGGAAAAGTCAGCCTGAGCATGAAAGCGCTGGAAGATATTATGGAAAAGTCGCAGGAGGAAGAAGAGGCAGAGGCAATCGAGTACAGCTCAAATGAAACGGCCGGAACAAGTCTTGGAGATCTTCTTTCCAGATTCAAATTATAATCAGATTTTCTTTAGACAGTAAAAAACCCGTGAAGATGAACAGCAGACCGTTCATCTTCACGGGTTCTTTTTAGAAATTAAGCGTTGGAATTCTGATAATAACCAAGCACTTTTTTGACATAATTCTGTGTTTCCTTAAACGGTGGAATCCCACCGTACTTGTCGACATTTCCACCACCGGCATTGTATGCGGCAAGCGCAAGGGAAACATCTCCGTTGTATTTCTTTAAGTTCTGCGCCATCAGTTTGGCACCACCCATAATATTTTGCTGTGCATCGTATGCATTTGTGACACCAAGTCCTTTTGCGGTGGACGGCATCAGCTGCATGACGCCCATGGCACCGGCAGAGCTGGTTGCGGATGGATTGAAATTGGATTCCTGCTTGGCAATGGCTTTGAGCAGGTTGATATCCACACCGTATGTTTCAGAAGCTTCTTTGAAATATTCTTCGAGGTTCTCCGGAGAAGAAACACTGCCGGAGGAGGTGGTACTATTTGCTGCAGAAGAACTGGAAATTTCCGGGGTATCCGTGACCGGAGACGTATCAACCGGTGCATCGGTCTGCGGGGTAAATCCAAGGATCTGCTGTACCGTATCCAGGGAAACGGCACCACTGTTGCTGGCGGCAAGCAATGCGTCCACTGCCATGGCCTGTACGCTGCGCTCAGCGGAAGCCAGACATTCCTTAAATGTGGTGACGGCTTCATCCGTATTTTTCGGTGTCTGTATATTGGCAGAAGCTGCTTCCTGCAGCCTGGCTGTCTGTGTCTGATCAATATAAGGTAAAACTGTTACACCCATGATGTTCCTCATCTTTCGTTCGCTTAATCTAACATTCGATCATGCATATCATATCATAATCTGTGGAAAAATAAAAGGAAAAGGCGAAAATTGCTTGAATTTGTAAAAGAGTTGTTGTAGCATAACATCAGACGAAAAAGTGTAGATAAAGGAGCCAGATTATGGAGAAAAAGCCGTTTGTAACAAAGAGTCAGGTGGAGGAGATCGTCAAAACATACCCGACACCGTTTCATTTATATGATGAAAAAGGCATTCGTGAGAATGCAAAAAAAGTAAAGGAAGCTTTTGCATGGAATCCGGGATTCCGCGAGTATTTTGCAGTGAAAGCAACCCCAAACCCATATATTTTAAAAATTTTACAGGAATATGATATGGGATGTGACTGTTCCTCTTACACAGAACTGATGCTTGCAAAGTCCTGTGGGTTTGACGGAAAGCATATTATGTTTTCTTCTAATGATACGCCGGCAGAGGAATTTGCTTATGCGGATGAACTTGGAGCAATCATCAATCTGGATGATTTCACCCATATTGATTTCTTAGAAGAAACGATCGGTCATATTCCGGAGACCATCAGCTGCCGTTACAATCCGGGTGGAGTATTTGAACTGAGCAACGGAATCATGGACAACCCTGGAGATTCCAAATACGGCATGACAAAGGATCAGCTCATCGAAGCGTTTAAGATTTTAAAGGATAAGGGAGCAAAGCATTTCGGTGTCCATGCATTTCTTGCCAGCAATACCGTCACAAACGAATACTATCCGAAGCTTGCAGGAGAACTGTTTGAACTGATCGTGGAATTAAAGGAAAAGACCGGATGTGATATCAGATTCGTAAATCTTTCCGGTGGTGTGGGAATCCCTTATACACCGGACAAGGAGCCGAATGATATCGCTGTCATCGGAGAAGGTGTGCACAAAAAGTTCGATGAGATCTTAGTTCCGGCAGGACTTGGGGATGTATCCATTTATACCGAGATGGGACGTTTCATGCTCGGACCTTACGGATGCCTTGTGACGAAGGCCATCCATGAGAAACATATCTACAAAGAGTATATTGGTGTGGATGCATGTGCAGCAAACCTGATGCGTCCGGCAATTTATGGGGCATATCATCACATTACGGTTCTTGGAAAAGAAAATGCACCATGCGATCACGTGTATGATGTGACAGGAAGTCTTTGCGAGAACTGCGATAAGTTCGCGGTTGACCGGAAACTGCCAGAGATCGACATGGGAGATTATCTTGTGATCCACGATACCGGAGCACATGGATTTTCCATGGGATATAATTACAATGGACGTCTTCGTTCAGCAGAATTACTGCTCAAAGAAGACGGAAGTGTGAAGATGATCCGCCGTGCAGAGACACCGGAAGATTACTTTGCAACATTTGACTGTTTTGATGATATCAGGATCACAAAATAAAAGAGTTAGGATGTACAGATAAAATAACAGAGGACGCAAATCCCGGGGAAAACGGGATGCGTCCTCTTTTTGTTTAAGAAAACGATGTGCCGCAAAAAGAAAGACCTCAGATTTCCGATTGGAAACCTGAGGTCTTTTATATGCCGGCAGTGGGACTTGAACCCACACGATGTTGCCATCAACAGATTTTGAGTCTGCCTCGTCTGCCAATTCCGACATGCCGGCGCGAACAAATATTATATTAACATATGAAAGACGCATTTGCAAGCCTTTTTATGATTTCGAGAATAGGACTTTTGGTTCATTGACAGAAGTTATCATATATGATAACTTTAGAATACATGAGCACGATTTATAAAGGTGTAAGGGGGCGGATATGCAGGAACATAATCACGCCAGACAGGAAATTGCAGCCCGGCTTCGGCAGGTGCGAAAGGAGCAGGGGATGACACAGGAACGGCTCGCAGAAAAAGTCGGTACCAGAAAGTCAAATATTTCCCGTCTGGAGAGCGGGAGATATAATCCGAGTCTGGACTTTCTGGAAAAAGTTGCAGGAGGACTTGGCAGGGAGATTGAGGTAAAAGTCACGTAAGGAGGAAGATGCAAAAAGCATGACGATGAAACTTGGAAATTATAAGGATAACGACGTGGAACTGTGCCGTACCACCAATTCCAGAGTGAGTACACATACGGCGGAGGCACTGCTTGAACAGCACATTCCATTTACAAAGAACAGTAAAAAGATTCCTTTTTTTAAGAGGGAAACCTACCAGGGGGCAGATACCCTCTGGGTGATCACCATCAATCCACGCAGATACGGGCAGGCACGCCGCGTGATCGATGGTATGGATCGTGCATACCGGGAGCGTCTGGTGTTATCCAATTACTAGAATGAAATTATGATAAAAATGTGAAATGCGTTTTAAAAGCAGAATGAGTGTGGTAAAATTCTATTCAGATAAAATCGTATGAAAGCGATGGAAATGGAAGGAATGGAAGGAGCCATACTCATTTTTATGTTAGGGAACATGGAGCAGACAGTCGCACGCAAGCAGACAAAAAGGGAGAAAAACAACGCACAGAAACGGACAGAAGGGTGGAAACAGAAGGGCATATGGCTGTTATGGTATGCCGTGGTTCCGGTGTTTGCTTTTTACCTGATGGAGTGTTATGAACACAATCCGTTTGCGGAAGTGCGTGTGGGAGCACAGCTTTTTAATATTTTTTTGTTTGAGCTGATCGGATGGATGTTATATTTTCTGACCGGAAGAATGTGTTTTGCGTCCAGAGTGCTGTATGGACTTGCTGTGGCGTTTGGAATTACCAATCATTATGTGATGAAATTCCGTTCCACACCGTTTGTTCCGTGGGATCTGTTTTCGGCTGGAACAGCAGCCAGTGTGGCTGGAAACTATGATTTTACACCGGATCGGCGCATGGTGATTGTTACACTTGTTTTTATTGCATTATTTGTGCTGACCCGCCTTTTTAAAAAAGGCCCGCGTTTTTCCTGGAAAATAAGGCTGGGGAGTATCGTACTGGTGGGACTGGTATTGTGTACATTTGTCAATGCCCTGCAGCAGGAATCGTTTCAGACAAAACATTATCTGTATCCGTTTCTGTTCACACCGGCATATATGACAAAAGTAAATGGCATGGCGGTGACCTTTGCCATGGATCTTGCCTATGTGGCAGTGGAGCGTCCGGCAGGATACGATGCGGATGAAGCAAAAGAGACGCTGGCGAAATACGAAACGAAAACAACAGAAACCGACACACAGGATCTGCCCAACATCATTGTCATCATGGATGAGGCATTTTCGGATTTAAAAGTGCTGGGACCGTTAGAAACCAATGAGGATTACATGCCGTTTATGCACCGGATGCAGCAGGGGGAGAAAAACACGGTCACGGGATATGTTCAGACATCTGTGTGTGGGGGAAACACTGCGGATTCGGAATTTGAATTTCTGACAGGCAATACGATGGCATTCCTTCCGAACGGAAGTATTCCGTATCAGCAGTACATCAAGAGCAGGACACCGTCTTTAGCAGGTTATCTGAAATCCTTAGGATATGCGACCTATGCACAGCATCCGTATCAGGCCAGCGGATGGAACCGGGATAAAGTGTATCCTCTGCTTGGATTTGACAATCTGGATTTTATGGAAGATTACAGGGATGTCTCCTATGTGCGCAATTATATCAGCGATGCATCGGATATGGAGCACATGATAGAAACTTATGAGAAAAACAAAGCCTCCGGCAAACCGGCCTTTATTTTCAATGTGACGATGCAGAATCATGGCGGATATACCGATACCTATATGAATCTGACGAATGATATCCAGTCACAGTATGCCAGCGAACCGCTCAATCAGTACCTGACACTGATCCACAAGACCGATCAGGCACTCGAAAATCTGATTGATTATTTTTCCAAAGTGGATGACAGGACGATCATCGTATTTTTCGGGGATCATCAGCCGAATGATACAGTGGCTTCTGTCGTGGAAAACGGGGCACAGGTAGAGACACAAAAACGTTATCTCGTACCTTATCTGGTGTGGAGTAATTATGGGATCGAGGGAGCGAAAGATAAAAATACGAGTCTGAATTATCTTGCGGCGCAGGTACTTACCGCAGCAGGAGTGCCGACGAATGCATACCAGAATTACCTCTTAAGTCTGAGCAAAACTTACCCGGTGATCTCAGAAGCGGGGCAGACAAAAGGGATCGGAGCCGATGAAAAACAGCTTCAGACTTACAAGAAGCTTCAGTATTATCAGTTGTTTGAAAAAAACAAGGAAAAGGATGAGTAAGAACATGAAAAAAATGATTTCGCGGATGGTGTCGCATCGGTCATTTCCTTATGTGATGGCATTTCTTATGCCATTTATAATCTGTGTGGTCATCTGTATCGGAAACGGGGTATATCCTTTCGGGGATAACTGTATTCTGCATATCGATATGTATCATCAGTACTGTCCGTTTTTTACAGAGTTTCTTCATAAATTAAGAACCGGCGGAAGTCTGCAGTATTCCTGGAACCTGGGACTGGGATCGGATTTTGTTTCCCTGTATGCCTATTATCTGGCGAGTCCGCTTAATTTTCTGATCGTGCTCTGCCCGAAACATTATGTGATCGAGTTTATGACGATACTGGTGCTGGCAAAGATTGCCCTGTGCGGACTGACTTTTTTCTTATTCTTAAAATATCATTTTCATCTGATTGGAAAAGACTCAAAACTCCATAAAAATCAGGTGATTCCGGCACTTGTATGTTCTACGGCATATGCATTGTCCGGATTTGTGGCAGCCTACAGCTGGGATATCATGTGGATGGACTGCATCCTTCTTTTTCCTCTGATCATGGTGGGACTGGAAAAACTGGTACGGGAGCAGAAACCGGGACTGTATTTTGTGACACTTGCATTGTCAGTGTTTGCAAATTATTACATTTCCATCATGATCTGTATCTTTCTGGTGTTTTATTTTATTCTTCTCTTTTTTACGCAGAAAGGAGGAAAACTGAAAGCATTTTTACGGTTTGCATGGTATTCCCTGCTGGCAGGGTCTGTCTCGATGGTACTGCTATTGCCGGAGATCGCCGTGCTTTCTGCTTCCGGGTCTGCTGAAGACAGCTTTCCGAAAACGCTGGAGTGGTATTTTTCTGTTATTGCGGAGCTGGGGCGTGCGGCAGCCGTCACTACAAGTTATACGGGAAATGATCACTGGCCGAATCTGTATGCCGGGGCATTTACCCTGGTACTGGTATGGCTGTATGTGCTGAACCGCAGAATCTCCTGGAAGGAAAAAGTTCCGCGTATGCTGATGCTTGTCTTTTTCCTTGTGAGCTTTGCAGATAATCAGCTGGATTATATCTGGCATGGTATGCATTTTCCGCAGGCGTTGCCGGGCAGACAGTCATTCCTTTACATTTTTGTGCTTCTGGTCATGGGATTTGCAACGATCCGCAAATGGAAAGGAACCAGATGCTGGCATATCATCATAGCAGTGCTTGCAGCACTGACACTGATGGTTCTCTCCGGATATTACGGGGATGAACTGGTGACGGAGTACATGGCTGTAGTTATTACCATGCTGTTTATCCTAGTTTATGGAATCCTGCTTCTTTTGCTTAAAATTGCCCCGAAGAAAATGCGGATAGCCCTGCGGGAAGCTGCCTTTTGTGTTGCCATTGCAGAACTGGCAGTCAATATGGCGGTAACCGGGCTTGGCGTTACCAGCCGCGTGGCATATACGGATAAACAGGGGTACTACGAAGATCTGCTGCAACAGGCAAAAGAGGATAACGGAAATGACGGATTTTACCGGGTGGAGGACAGCGGGCGAAAAACCAAAAACGATGACAGCCTGTACGGATACCGTTCTGCGACGGTCTTTTCTTCCCTGATGAATCTGGATGTCAGCCATCTCTTCCAGAGCCTGTATATGGAGGGAGGAAAGAATTTCTACTGTTATAATGGTGCTTCTCCGCTTCCGTCAGCTATGTTTTCTGTGAAATATATGCTTTCTTCCAATCCAGAGGATGAAAGTCCTTTGCGGACATTTCTGGGCAGCAGTAACGGAAATTATCTTTATCGGAATAACTACTGCCTGCCGCTTGGCTATATGATGAGCGAGAAGGCAATAAAAGGCTGGGAATCTTCCATGCTTGATCGGATCGGTTCCCTGAATTCCCTGGCACAGCAGCTGGGAGCAAAAGGAGACATGCTTTATCCGGCAGCCTGTACACAGTCGCAGGCAGCCGGGGATACGACAATTGATATATCTGAGGATGGATATTATTATGCGGATTATGTGACCTGCAATGCAGATTCCCTGACGGTATCAAGAGATGACGGATGGACGCAGCAGTATGGAAAGACCACCCACCGGTATCTGCTGGATCTGGGAGAGTGCAAAGCAGGAACAAAGATCCATATTACCAATCTGAATGCGGAAACGATTGAATATCATGTGTATCGCCTGAATTTCAAGGCCATGTGCACCGCGTATGAGACGCTCAGTGAACAGACCATGACCCTTGAAAAAATGACGGATCGAAAAATTATGGGAAGTATTGATGTCGGGCAGGCGGGAAGACTGATTCTGTCAGTGCCGGCAGATGAGGGATGGACGTTGTATGTGGATGGGAAAAAGACGAAAATAAAGCCTTTCGCAGATGCACTCATTGGTGTACACTTAAAAGAAGGAACGCACAAAATCGAGCTGCGTTATACCACACCGGGCGTACAGATCGGAGCTGCCATCAGCATAGCTGCGCTTCTGTTATTCCTGTTTAGTATGTGGATAAGATATAAGATAAGGGGGAAACATGGGGAAAAAATGCATCAGTATCGTCGTACCGATGTACAATGAGCAGGAATCTCTGCAGATTTTGTACCGGGAATTAAACCGCGTGACACGGGAAATGGGCGATTATGATTTTGAATATTTATTTGTCAATGACGGATCGAAGGATGCAACACTGCAAAAGATCCGGGAACTTGCAGCAGAAGATGAGCGCGTGCGCTATCTTTCTTTTTCCCGCAATTTTGGAAAAGAAGCGGCGCTGCTGGCAGGATTGTCCTATGCAAAGGGGGATTATGTGACGACGATGGATGCGGATCTGCAGGATCCGCCATCGCTCTTGCCACAGATGGCTGCGATGTTAGAAGCCGGAGACTGTGACAATGTGGCAACCCGCCGGGTGAACCGGCAGGGAGAGCCAAAGATCCGTTCGTTTTTTGCACGCATGTTTTATAAAGTTATGCGGAAACTTTCCCACATTGAGATTGCAGATGGGGCAAGGGATTACCGTCTGATGAGCCGTGCAATGGTAGATTCCATTCTTTCTGTCAGCGAATACAACAGGTTTTCCAAAGGAATCTTTGCCTGGGTCGGATATGATACCAAATGGCTGGAATTTGAAAATGTAAAACGTTCTGCGGGAGAAACCAAGTGGAATTTCTGGAAACTTGTGCGCTATTCGTTTGACGGAATTATCAATTTTTCCGATGTTCCGCTAAAGATTTCCTCGTATCTGGGGCTGGTGCTCACCGTGGTTTCTTTTGTCGCAATCGTTGCGGAAATCGTACGCGCATTGGTATTCGGGGATCCGGTTGCCGGCTGGCCGTCGCTGGTATGTATCGTGACATGCATTGGCGGAATCCAGCTGTTTTGTATGGGAATTATGGGACAGTATATTGCAAAAACCTATATGGAAGTCAAAAGACGTCCGCATTACATCATAAAGGAGAGTAACTGTACCCGGGACAAAAAGAACAACGCACAGAATTGACGCAGATATGCTTTTTCTATATAATGATACAGAAAGACTGCACTGCATTTGGGATGCCGCGCAGTCAGATCATAACAGGTGAGGAAGAATATGCGAAAGATAAAACGCTTTTTGAGTGCCCTGCTTTGTGGGGCAATTCTTATAACAGGAACACTTGCCGGAGTCAGTGTGCGTACAGATGCAGCAGCCAGCAGTTATGCCGTGCAGCTGCGTGCGGCAGGATTTCCGGAGGGTTACATCAGTGCACTTTCCGCGCTTCACACAGCATATCCGCAGTGGCAGTTTCAGGCGGTTAAGACCGGGCTTGACTGGAATACCGTGGTCAGCAAAGAGAGTGTAAACGGAGTCAATCTTGTTCCGAAGACCGGAAATGACGCAACCAAATCCACCGCAGACGGTGCATATGACTGGACCACCAATGTGTGGACGGTCTATGACGGATCTTCGTGGGTCGGTGCTGATGCAGACTATATCGCTTATTATTTAGATCCACGGAATTTTCTCAATGAAACCGATATTTTTCAATTTGAAAGTTTAAGTTTCAGCAAGGTGCAGACCAGACAGGGAGTTTCTTCTATCCTGAAAGGAACCTTTATGGAGAATATGGTTGAGGACAGCGACGGATCTGCGCTGGATTATGCGCAGGCATTTATGGATATCGGTGAGGAAACCGGGGTCAGCCCGTATCATCTTGCATCCAGAGTGCGTCAGGAGCAGGGGTTAAAAGGAACCAGTTCCCTGATTTCCGGAACTTATAGCGGTTATAAGGGATACTATAACTATTTTAATGTGGGAGCAGCAGGCATTACCTCCACACTGGTTATCAAAAACGGACTGGCATATGCCAAAAAAGCGGGATGGAATACCCGGTATGCAGCGCTCGAAGGAGGAGCAAAAATTCTGGCGAAAAACTACATTGGCGTGGGTCAGGATACCTTGTATTTCCAGAAGTTTAATGTAGTAAACAAGAAGAATCTGTACAGCCACCAGTATATGGCAAACCTTGCGGCTGCTTACAATGAGGGCAGAAAACTTGGACAGGGGTATGCGGACAAGCAGCAGGCATTTGTATTCCGTATTCCGGTCTATTCCGGCATGCCGGCATCTGCAGTGACATTTACAGCCAGTGGAAATCCGAATAACTACCTGAAAACGCTAAGCGTAACCGGACAGACACTGACACCGGCATTTCGCGGGGACACGACTTCGTATTCCCTTCTGGTGGACAGCAAAGTTTCTTCCGTTACCATAAGTGCATCACCGGTAGCTGCGAAATCTTCTGTGACGGGAACCGGCACCAAAAAACTTCAGACGGGAACCAATACGTGTAAAGTTACCTGCAAATCGGAGAGCGGAGCATCCAAAACCTATACGCTTACCATTGTAAAGAAAGCTGGTGCAGTGGCAGAGACCGAGAAGACTTCCGTGACTTCGAAAACATATCAGTTGAAAAACAAAATGGTTACGGGGATTGCGCCGGGAACAAAGGCGGCAGCATTTTTAAAAAAACTTAAAGTGACCGCGGGAACGGTCAAACTGTTCAGTGCATCCAAAAAGAGTGTTACCGGAATCGTTTCAACCGGCAATGTTCTGCAGGTGTATGACAGCAAAAACAAGAAAATTTCTTCCTATACGCTTGTGATTTATGGAGATGTAAACGGAGATGGAAAGATCGACAAAACAGATCTGAACCGTTTGAACAGGCATCTGAATGGTACCCAAAAGCTTACCGGATGTTATCTTAAGGCCGCAGATACAAACCGCAAAAAAGACGGGGTCAATGTGCTTGATCTGGTATATCTGAACAAACATCTTCAGGGGAAGATCACCATTCAGCAGTAAAAGAAAGGCAGAACATATGAGACAAAAAAGCAAAGCAAAAGGAAAACGGATACTGGGAGTGGTATTGGCACTGGTATTTCTGATCAGTTGTATCATGACACCGGATGTGCATGCACAGGCGGAGAGCATGATCATTGCTTTAAGCGCCAGATCCGTGAAAATAGGAGATACTCTGGCAGTGACAGTGACACTTCCGGCAGGGGTGACGGGAACGGTAAATCTGACATATTCCAAAGATCTTTTTACTTATCAGTCAGCAACAGCGGAAACCAGTGTAAATGCAGGCACGGTTTCTATGACTCTGGGGAGTTACGGTTCCGGAAACAAACGTGCAAGCGGAACTGTTAAATTTAAAGCAGATGCGGCGGGAACTGCAAGTTTTGCCGCATCCGCACCATCTGCGGGCAATCAGGAAGGGGACCGCGTGGATGTGGGAGGTGCAAGTGTATCTGTAGCTGTTGAAAATTCGGCAGTGGCAGCAGATGACAAATCAAAAGACAATACGCTGGCATCCCTGACGATTTCCGAAGGAACCCTTTCTCCGGAATTTCAGTCGAAAGTTACCGAATATCAGGCAAAAGTGGGAGATCAGGTGACATCTCTGGCAGTCAGCGCACAGCCAAATGATGCTAAGGCATCTGTGATCTCGGTCAGTGGGGCAGACAAACTGAAAACTGGTGTAAATAAAGTGCAGATCGTCGTGCAGGCGGAAAATGGTGTGAAAAAGACCTATACCATTCAGGTGACCAAAGGAGCTGCGCAGCAGGAATCACAGGATACACAGCAAAAAGGAGAGACACAGGCTCCGGCAGACGGGCAGCAGTATTTTACGATTGATGGAACAAATCTCTATCTGACAGACAGTATTCCGGATCGCTATGTTTTGAATGGCTTTGTCAAAGATACAGTGACTTTGTGGGAAAATCAGTATCCGTGCATGCGCAAAGACGGAATAGACACACCGCTGAGACTTTTGTATCTGGTGGATGAAAACGGACAAAACGGTGCTTTGTATATGCTGGATCTGGATGATCCGGAAGAAATTTATCCGTTTGTATGTATGAACTATAACCAGTATAAGCATACCATAGGGGAAGAGACAACATCTGCAGAAGCTTCTACCCAGGAAGGGGAAACGGGCCTGTTCCAGAGTACGGAAAGCCAGATGCGGCTGATTCTCTGTGCGTTCGTTGTGGTTGTACTGATTCTTCTGATTATCATAGTGGTTCTGATCGTCAAAAGAAAAAAAGATGATGACGATCCTTATGATGATTTTTATGACGATGATGATGACGACGATGAGGATTACGATGATCCGGACGATGAAAAACTGTATGAAACGGATGATCCGGATGACACCGGGATATCCAAGCGTTACGGAAAGGAAACATTCCGCAAAAAAGGCGGATTTATGCATAAACTGTTAGAGGGTATTGAGGATGATCTGGAGGATGATCTGGAGGATGATCTGGAGGATGATCTGGATGATGACCTGGATGATCCGGAAGAAGATACCGATGACAGGGAAAAAGAGCGGGAGGACCATTACCGGGATGCAGATGATGAAGATATCATGCTGCAGAAAGAACTGGCAGAAGAAGTTCGAAGCTCCATGCTCGGAAGAAAGAAGAAAACAACCAAAAAAGATACCGATGACGATATCGAATTTATTGATTTGTAGAATTGTAACAGGAGGTATAAATTTTGATTCCATATACAGATAAGGCGAAAAAAGCTCTGAATTATGCGAACCGCCTTTCCCGTTCGTCCGGCTGCAACTATGTCGGAACCGAACATATTCTGGCGGGGCTGCTCAAGGAAGGAACCGGTGTAGCAGCAGAAGTACTGACAGCCAATAATGTGGAACTGGAAGCGCTGCTTAAGCTGATTGATGAACTGGTTGCGGCAGGTGAGGAGGTGACGGTGGCAGACCGTGACGGATATTCTCCGCGTACCCAGATGGTGCTGGATCGTGCCAGGGAGATGGCAGACCGTTTTGACAGTGAACGGATCGGAACCGAACACCTGCTGCTTGCCATCATAAAAGAGGGGGATTGTGCAGCTTCCCGGCTTTTAAATACAATGGGAGCCAACCCACAGAAACTTTTTGTGGATATTCTTGCTGCGATGGGAGAGGACCCGGCACAGTACCGGGAAGAAATCCAGCGTGGAAGAAATGAGGAGGCAACACTTACCCCTACGCTCGATCAGTATTCCCGCGATCTGACAGCTATGGCGCGGGCCGGACGGTTAGACCCGGTAATTGGCAGGGAAAAGGAAACCGAACGGGTGATCCAGATCCTGTGCCGCAGAGGCAAAAATAATCCGTGTCTGATCGGAGAGCCGGGTGTCGGTAAGACAGCGATCGTTGAAGGAATTGCACAGAGTCTGGTAAACGGAAACGTACCGGATATTGTGGCAGATAAACGTCTGGTATCTCTGGACATGTCCGGGCTCGTTGCAAAATCCAAATACCGCGGGGAATTTGAAGACCGTATTAAAAAAGTGATAAATGAAGTGGAAACGGCTGGGAACGTGCTGCTGTTTATTGATGAACTGCACACGATTATTGGCGCAGGTGGAGCAGAAGGTGCACTGGATGCGTCCAATATTTTAAAACCGGCACTTGCACGCGGAGATGTGCAGGTGATCGGTGCAACCACGATCGAAGAGTATCGCAAGTATATTGAAAAAGACGCAGCACTTGAGCGGCGGTTCCAGCCGGTACAGGTGGAGGAACCGACAGAGGAAGAATCCATTGAGATTTTAAAAGGGCTGCGAAAGCTGTATGAAAAGCATCATCATGTGCAGATTACGGATGAGGGAGTGGAAGCATCCGTGCGTTTATCTGCCCGTTATGTCAATGACCGTTTTCTGCCGGATAAGGCGATTGATCTGATGGATGAGGCAGCTGCTAAGGCGCGGCTGGGAATGATGCACGGTTCTGACGATATGATGCAGTTAAACCGCGAGATCCATCAGACGGAACTGGATATGGAACATGCGCTGCAGGAGGGAGATATCGAGAAAGCCCGCACATTGAAAGAGACACGGGAGAACCTGCAGGCATCTAGGGAAAAACTCGAAAAAAAGAACCGCCGCGTATCTAAAAACAAAGTTCCGGTGGTGGGCGAAAATGAGATTGCCGATGTGGTGGCTGGATGGACAAAGATTCCGGTCAGCCGTCTGACAGAAAGTGAGGCATCCCGTCTGCAGAAACTGGAAGAAACACTGCACAAGCGCGTGATTGGACAGGAAGAAGCGGTATCTGCAGTTTCCAAGGCTGTCCGCCGTGGTCGCGTGGGACTCAAAGACCCGAAGCGTCCGATCGGTTCGTTCCTGTTTTTGGGACCAACCGGTGTCGGAAAGACGGAAGTTTCCAAAGCACTGGCAGAGGCTGTGTTTGGCAACGAGGAATCCATGATCCGGGTAGATATGTCGGAGTATATGGAAAAGCACAGTGTATCCAAAATGATTGGCTCCCCGCCAGGATATGTGGGCCATGAGGATGGAGGACAGCTTTCGGAAAAAGTCCGCAGAAATCCGTTTTCTGTGATTTTGTTTGATGAAATTGAAAAAGCCCATCCGGATGTGTTTAACATCTTACTTCAGGTGCTGGATGACGGGCATATTACAGATTCCCAGGGACGCAAAGTAGATTTCAAGAATACCATTATCATCATGACCAGTAATGCGGGCGCACAGTCGATCATCGAGCCGAAGAAGCTTGGCTTTGGTGCAAAAGAAGATGAAAAGCAGGATCACGAGCGGATGAAAGCCAGCGTGATGGAAGAAGTCAAACGTATTTTTAAACCGGAGTTTTTAAACCGTATTGATGAGACAATTGTATTCCGTGCGCTGAACAAAGACGATATGAAAAAAATCATCGGCATTATGGTGCGTGATTTACAGAAACGCTGTAAGGAACAGCTGCAGATTGATCTGGTGGTACGGGAAGCTGCAAAGGAATTTATTGTTGAAAAAGCGTATGACCGCAAATACGGTGCCAGACCTCTGCGCAGAAAGCTGCAGGATGAGGTGGAAGACCGTTTGGCAGACGCACTGATCCGTGGAGAAATCCATGCGAAAGACCGTGTGATCGTGACGACGAAGAACAAGGAAATCATTGTATCAAAAGATAAAAAGTGATATAATTTAAGAACCAAATAATCAACCACACAGGAGGAAAAATCATGGCTGCAATCAGTGAATTAATTCGTACGGAAGGAAACGGAACCCTTAGTTTCGGCGATTACACTCTGGGAGCGAAAGCAAAGCTTGATAACTACGAATTTCATGGAGATAAATACAAAGTAAAAACGTTCAAGGAGATTACAAAGCTGGAGCGTAACGGACTGTTTGTATATGAATCTGTACCGGGTACAGCTGTCACCAATTTTACAGAGGATGAGAATACTGTCAGCTTTACGGTAGAGGGACCGGAAGATGCACAGATCACATTGGAGCTGGCAGAAGAGACAGAGTACGAGATTGATATCAATGGCAAGTCTGCAGGAACAATGAAGACCAATCTTGGAGGCAAATTAAGCCTGAGCGTAGAATTAGAAGGAGCAGATGCGGTAGCAATCCGCGTAGAAAAGAGATAATATATGGCAAAAGCAAAAACCAGTGCGTTTTTTTGCCAGAATTGCGGATATGAATCATCCAAATGGATGGGCCAGTGTCCGGCATGCAGAGAGTGGAACACGTTCGTAGAGGAACTGGTGGACCGGAAAGCACTCAGTACTTCCGGAAAAATAAAACCGGTGACAGAAGCGAAACCTGTTCCGCTTTCTGCAATAAAGACATCGGATGAGGAGCGGATTTCCACATCCATGCCGGAGCTGGATCGTGTATTGGGCGGGGGAGTTGTAAAAGGCTCCCTCGTTCTGGTTGGAGGAGATCCGGGAATCGGTAAATCAACGCTTTTATTACAAGTCTGCCGGAATCTGTCCGGGCAGAATCTTTCGGTACTGTATGTGTCCGGGGAAGAGTCCCTGCAGCAGATCAAACTGCGTGCAGAGCGGATTGGCACATTCAGTGATCATCTGGAACTGTTGTGTGAGACCAGTCTGGACACCATACGCACGGTAATTGAACGGAATAAGCCACAGATTGTGGTGATCGACAGTATCCAGACCATGTATAACGAAAACGTTTCCTCGGCGCCTGGCAGCGTGTCACAGGTGCGTGAGTCTACAGGTGTTCTTATGCAGATCGCAAAAGGAATGGATATCTCGATCTTTATTGTCGGGCATGTGACAAAGGAAGGGGTCGTGGCAGGTCCACGTGTACTGGAACATATGGTGGATACGGTTCTTTATTTTGAAGGAGACCGTCATGAAAGCTACCGGATTCTGCGTGGCGTGAAGAACCGTTTTGGCTCCACGAACGAGATCGGTGTTTTTGAGATGCGCACAGAGGGACTGGTTGAGGTGGAGAATCCGTCCGAGTATATGCTCAGCGGCAAACCAAAGGATGCTTCCGGTTCTGTCGTGGCATGTTCCATCGAGGGTACCCGTCCGATTCTTTTGGAAATTCAGGCGCTGATCTGTCACAGCTATTTCAACAATCCGAGGAGAACTGCTGTCTCTTATACACATCTCCGAGCCCAC
>ENA-OZSF01000215-OZSF01000215.1-human-gut-metagenome-genome-assembly--contig:-NODE-215-length-15180-cov-5.920661_pt1 | contig 15180 bp, 9 predicted proteins | sample MGYA00244120_ERZ653962 | MGnify/ENA primary metagenome ERZ653962 (study PRJEB26926, sample SAMN06164503) | human gut metagenome | biome: ENVO:00009003; feature: ENVO:2100002; material: ENVO:00002003...
CATACGAGATCTGCGCATGTCTCGTGGGCTCGGAGATGTGTATAAGAGACAGCATCCAGCCCATGTTCCACTTGTAGCTGAAATTAAGTCCGTCATCCTCTACCGTACCCGTCACTTTCGGCCATGCCGTTGATTCCTCTGCAATCATCACAGAACCCGGATTTCTTCCGAGAATCAGCGTATTGATGTGCTTGAAAAACTCAATGGCTTCCAGATTTTTATTTCCACCATAAATATTCGGAACCCACTGTCCATCTTCCTTCCCGTAATCCAGATACAGCATGGATGCAACTGCATCCACACGAAGTCCGTCTACGTGATAATTCTCAATCCACATCAGCGCACTTCCGATCAGGAAGTTCTTGACCTCATTCTTTCCGTAATCAAAGATTTTGGTTCCCCAGTCCGGATGCTCTCCTTTGCGCGGGTCTGCATATTCATAAGTTGCAGTACCATCAAACTCTGCCAATCCATGTGCATCTTTTGGGAAATGTGCCGGCACCCAGTCAAGGATCACGCCAATCTTGTTCTTATGGCATTCGTTGACCAGATGTGCAAAATCCTCCGGTGTTCCATAACGGGAAGTCGGTGCATAATACCCCGTTACCTGATATCCCCAGGAACCATCGTATGGATACTCGGAAATTCCCATCAGCTCGATATGGGTATATCCCATGTCTTTCACATAAGGAATCAAGGTCTTTGCCAGATCCCGATAAGAATAAAATCCATCATCCTCACGCCCCGGATGCCGCATCCAGGAACCCGGATGTACCTCATAAATTGCCATCGGCTGCTCATATACTTCCTCTTTGGAAAGTTTTTTTCTGGCATTCATCCATTCCGTATCGGACCAGAGAAAATTGGAAATATCCGTGACAATGGAAGCGGTCTCCGGACGGAGCTGTGCATAGTTTGCATAAGGGTCTGCTTTGTACAGCTTTCTTCCATCCTGCGCGATAATCAGGAACTTGTACATACAGCCAATCTGGACACCCGGTACAAACAGTTCGTATACGCCCATCGTCTCCGGTGTCACACGTTTCATCTCGTGGGAAGTTTCATTCCAGCCGTTAAATTCCCCAATCACGTATACACGGTCCGCATGCGGTGCCCAGACATCGAAGCATACTCCCTCTTCTCCTTCAATTGTCATTTTGTGAGCACCCATTTTGCGATAAATATCATAATGTGTTGCCTGTCCAAACAGGTAACAATCCATCTCTGTAAAATTACTCATAAATACCCTCCCTGTCTTCTCTTATCTATCTTACTCGAAATCCTTTTCCGTTAGTACAATTCTGTCATCATCCGTATAACGGCTGGCGGTCAGAATACTGATAGCTTTCTTTAACCCTCCATGTGCCTCCCGATGAATTGCTTCATCCACAATCTCTTTCACCTCTGTCAGGGTTGTAGCCTGATCCAGTCTCTGAATATTGCTGATCCGGTTATACAATGCCAGAACCGCCATGTCGTCAATTTTGTATCCAAGTTCCCTGGAATAAGAACGTGCAAACGTGACCAGCTCATCATTTGTAAAAATCGGAACTGAGATCTGTTCACTGAATTTTTTGGCAAATGTTTCATTCTGCGCAAATAATCTCTTGATGCCCTTGGATGTATCTTCCAAAATAACGAAGAGACCACTCTCATCGGCATCCAGCAGATTGGATAATTCCGATACAGTTTTTTTCTCCATATCCCCCGCCTGCTCAATAATCAGGCATCCCCCTGACACCTTATCCAGCAGCCCGCTGACATTTTTCTGGTTTAATGCTTCCGCATGGATCTTTCCAATCTTTCCATCCAAAACCCCGGTCTCCTGCTGCAGGACTTTGATCATGCTGGTGGCAAGTGTTGTTTTTCCACTTCCCTGTCCGCCTTTAATTACGAGATTCCCCCTCGATGCAGTTTCCTTATTTTTCAGATGGGACGAAGCAACTGTCAACGCTTTGCAGAGCTGATCCTCCATGCCCTTCACCGGCATAAAATACGAAAAAATCGCTTTCTGTTCATCGGTCAGTTCTACAAGCGGGATATTCTGTTTTTCCTCTTTTCCCAGATCCACCGGTGTGTCTACCTGTGGGATATGTATGGTTTTTCCTTTCCAGGAAGAGCGATCTGTTTTTCTTCTTACAAAAGCAAACTCTTCTTCCCTCTCCTGTGCAAGTGTTGGTTTCTGTGGCAGATCCTCGATCGGAACCTCCTCAAAATCCTTTTTCTTTGTTGTATCTGATTCTGTCTTTGTTTCCATTTCTTCTACACCACGATTCTCATTTAAGTTTTGGTCATCTTCTGTCACATCGGATGTCTCTTCTGCCGGTTTCTGTGCGGCAGCTTCCGTCTTTTTTTTCTGCTGGGAACGTACCATTTCTTCTAAAGATACTCCCTCTGGCCAAAGTTCTTCGGCATCTGTATCCCTGGCAGGCTGTTCCTCTTTTTTGTTCTCTTCCTCTTCTTCCTTTCGTTCTTTTGGATCATCCGCTTCCGGCGGTGTTTCCCTTTCCAGCGTCTGTGGCGGTGTTTCCGTCGTTTCCTCCACAATATCCGCCTTCTCTGCCAGTACCGCATCCAGTTTTGGCAATACTCCTGTCAGGCGGTCCATAATATCGCCTGCCTCCTGCAGTGCACGCGCTTTGGCGGATTCGAGTTTCCGCTTTCTGGCATCTTCTAGTGCAGCTTCCGCAGCCTTACGCATTTTCTCCCACTCACTCAGCACTTCCTCAATTGTCATCTGGCCTGTAATCTGATGCTCAATCATGTTTTTCTCATTTGTCATCATGCTCATCTGACCATCGGAGTCTTCTCCCAACAACTCTTTGAAATTTGTCTTGAGTGAACCATCAATCTCCTCATCTGTCTCAATGTGCCGTGTATTCTGTTCCAGCTGTGCCTCAGGCTTTTCTTCCTCCATCTGCATTTTCAGATAAGGGACATCTTCCACCATACGGTTGATATTGTCCAGCGTATCCGTGACCGTCTCTTTTTCGGTTGCATCCATGATCTGCTGCATACCCTTTGCAATTTCCGCCTGAAGATTGACGGTATTAAACCGTTCTGTGTTTACTTCTACTTTTGGAATTGCGACCGGATCATGCACGGTCTCCCCGGCACGCGCCATCTCCTCCACATCAATGTGTGTCAAACCTGCTCTGTCATCTTTTGCCTGACAAAACGACCGATACTTTTCTTCCTGTGTTTTCGTCAATGGCTGATACAGCATTTTCAGTTCCAATGCACGCTCTACATATGGCCCATCTCCAAACCAGAGAACCAGCTCATCACATGCATCAATACACTTCTCACTCATCCCTGCTTTGTGATACAGATAAGCAAGCTCATATGCCCACTCTTCCGTATATTCCTGCTCCTTGAGTTCTTCAAGAATCGGTATCAGTTCTTCATAAGAAGCCCCCTGTGCTTTCTGTATATCATAGCGAAGTACATATTTAAGGGTGTCATGAGGCGCAATCTCCACAAACTCATCATAATAATCCTGTGCCGCCTGAAAATCTTTCATCTTGACCGCCACTTCCGCAAGACGGTAAATAATCATTCTTCCGATTGGCGAGCGATCATATGCCATCAGCAAAACTTCCCGGCTCTCCTCATAACGCTGTACTTTTTCGTACACTTCCCCAGCTTTTACCAGACCATTTACATTTTTAACCTTATTCCAATTGATGGTATCTGCAATATCTGCTGCCTCATCGTATTTCTCTTCCGCATAGCGGGATTTCATCTGATCAAGCTTCAGATTATATTCGTATTTGTCCAATTGTTATCTCCTTAAAGTATCCCCAAACAGGTCTATCTGTCTATTTTCAAGTATACCATAGGCGGCAATTAGTGTCAAAAAATAATCCGAAAAAAAGAGCTGCACACAAACGCGTACAGCCCTTGAAATTACTGGTTTTTCTTTGTTTCGTCTTTCTTCCCGGAATCTTTTAAAGTTCTCTTTTTCTTTTGTTTTTCCCCGTAATATATGATCGCACCGGTTGCCTCATTCACACCGGCCGCCTCCACATATGCCTCCGTTACGGTTGTAAGATTTTTCTTTCGTATGCTGTGGTTTACCAGTCTGCGGATAATATAGTAAATCATCGCAAACACCGGAACCCCAAGCAGCATTCCCAGAAATCCAAACAGTCCGCCTCCGATCAGAATCGAAAACATTACCCAGAACGCGGATAATCCGGTGGAATCACCTAAAATCTTCGGTCCGATAATATTTCCATCCACCTGCTGCAGAATAATGATAAATATCAACAGATACAACGCATGCAGCGGACTCTGGATCACCACCAGAAGAAGTGTCGGAACCGCACCGATAAACGGGCCAAACACCGGAATGACATTCGTCACACCAATGATAACTGCAACCAGTATCGTATCTGGGATATGCAGAATCAGACATCCAAAATAACAGATTACTCCGATGATGGCAGAATCTATAATCTTTCCAATGATGAAACCACCAAATACTTCATCTGCCTTGTGGAAAACTTCGATAATAATGTTTCCATGTTTCGGTTTAAAGATCGCATACACAATCTTTTTGCTCTGTCCCACCAGGCTTTCTTTAATGGATAAGACATAAACAACGACAATGATCCCAATGATGAAGTTTAATATGGATTTGACCATCGTGATTACGCCGGAAGTAATCTGCAGCAGATATTGCTGCATCTGTGGCAGCAGATCCTTCGTTGCCCAGTTTTCCACCTGATCCGTCAGTTTTGTCAGCATATCACTGATGGTATCTGTCACTCCATAGGCTCCGAGTTTTCCACTTTTCACCATATGGATCAGGCTCTCCACATTACCAGGCAGTGCTTCCACCAGCCCGGTAACACTTGATACCACCGAAGGAACAATTGCCGCAATCAAAAGTACCAGAATCACCAGAAGAAACAGGATTGCCCCGGCAATGGACAATCCACGTGCCACTTTAGCCGCTGATTTTTCTGATTTCATTTTCTTTTTCAGAAACGGCAGCCAGTGCCGCTCCTGAAATTTCATAACCGGGTTAAGCAGATAAGCAAGTCCCAGTCCGATAATAATCGGCTGCAATGCACCTGTAATCAGATGCCAGGTATCTGCAACCCCCTTGTACCGGAGCACCAGGAAGAAAAATACGGTACAACAGGCAAAGGTGAGAAATACCATCAATCCGATTTTAATCAGAAGAACCGTCTGACGCATGCCATCCTCACTCTGTTTGATCTGTTCCATCTGTTTTTGTTTTTCCACGTCTGTCATACAAGATCTCCTATCCGCGGTAATAATTGATCAAACAGCCTTTGAGAATAATATCTTTCTCATCCGGTGTCAGTTCTCCCATACGCAGGGTAAATGGCTTTAAAGCACCATCCTTTACCACATATGCCTCAAATTCTGTTTTTCCGTCTGCGATCGCCTCACGGATCTTTGGAACAAACAGGTAATCCAGATTGTGGAACGGAAGCTCTCCCTGATCAATAACAAACGGGATCATACCCCAGTTAATCAGGTTGGAACGGTATCTCTTGGTCGCATATTCATTTGCAATGTTTGCCCATCCGCCAAGTACCTTCTGGCAGGAAGCCGCCTGCTCACGCGCAGAACCGTCTCCCGGTTTTACTGCAAAAATCGTACTTCCAAAACCAACGTTTGAGCGGTTGACATCGGAGAACGTTGCACGGATGGTATCCATAACCGGATGAATCTCCGGAAGTGCATCTCCCGGACAGGTATCTGCCTCGACAGCCTTCTGTGCCTTCTGTACTTCCTTGGCACGTCCAACATATTCCGGATCCTTTCTGGAAAGTGCAAACTCTGCCAGTCCCAGTGGGTTGGAACGGAAAGAGGATGTCTCTCCGGAAGGAATCAGCTCGTCCGTTGTGGTCACCGGATCGTGAATCTCGGAAACAACTTTCAGCACAAGATTCTCCGGAAGCGGGCTCATAGCCGGCCAGTCCTTGATATTTGGTCCAAACTGAATCTCTACGTCCGGATCTGCCACACCCTTGCTGTCAAATACACGGTTTTCATAAATGGTCTTATCAAAGAAGTATTTCGGCTTGCTGTAGTTTACATCAATATCGGTAGCTGCGGTAAGGAATCCCTTATTTGCAGCGGTTGCAGCGATAGAACGCGCATCCATCAGTGCTACGGAAGCAACCTGTCCGTTCTGTACCTTAGATCCCTCACGATTCGGGAAGTTACGTGTAGAATGACGGATGGAAAATGCATTATTTGCAGGTGTATCTCCGGCACCAAAGCACGGTCCGCAGAATGCAGTCTTGACAATGGCACCTGTCTCCAACAGATTGGCAACGGCACCGTTCTTAACAAGTTCCATATAAATCGGAGTGGAAGCCGGGTAAACACTCAGCGTAAACTCGTCCGCTCCAATGGAAGAACCCTTTAAGATATCTGCTGCGTCGCAGATATTTTCAAATCCACCACCGGCACATCCGGCAATGATACCCTGATCTACATACAGTTTTCCATTCTTTACTTTGCTCTTTAAGTCAAGATCTACTTTTCCATCAAAACTTACCTGTGCACGCTTCTCGCAGTCATCGAGAATATCCATCAGGTTTGCATTTAATTCCTCGATCGTGTATGTATTGCTTGGATGGAACGGCATCGCGATCATTGGCTTAATCTCGCTTAAATCAAGTTCGATAAAACTGTCATAGTATGCAACTTCTCCCGGATTCAGTTCCTCGAAATCTCCGGTTCTTCCGTGAATCTCATAGAATTCCTTCACCTGGTCATCGGTTCTCCAGATAGAGGACAGACAGGTGGTCTCTGTTGTCATAACATCAACACCGATACGGTAATCAACACTCAGATTGGATACGCCCGGTCCGACAAACTCCATCACTTTATTTTTTACAAATCCGTTGGCAAATACTTCACCGATAATGGCAAGCGCGATATCCTGCGGTCCGACACCCTTCTGCGGGGTACCTGTCAGGTAAATGCCGACAACTCCCGGCATATCAATATCGTAGGTTTTATTCAAAAGCTGCTTTACAAGCTCCGGACCACCTTCTCCAATTGCCATGGTTCCCAGTGCCCCGTAACGGGTATGGGAGTCTGATCCAAGGATCATCTTTCCGCCGCCTGCAAGCATTTCTCTTGCAAACTGGTGAATAACTGCCTGATGAGGAGGAACATAGATTCCACCGTATTTCTTTGCACATGTCAGTCCAAACATATGGTCATCTTCGTTGATGGTTCCACCGACTGCACACAGACTGTTGTGACAGTTGGTGAGTACATAAGGAATCGGGAACTTCTCAAGACCTGATGCTCTGGCGGTCTGAATGATGCCGACAAATGTAATATCATGGGAAGTCAGCTTATCAAATTTGATCTGCAGTTTTTCCATGTTGCCGGATGTATTGTGACTCTTTAAAATTCCGTATGCAATGGTTTGTTTCTTTGCATCTTCCGGTGTAACAGTCTTTCCTGTCTTTGCATTGACAGCAGATGCCGCTTCCGGTGAATTAATGACAACATCCCTGCCGTTGACCAGGTATGCGCCGTTCTCGTATAACTTCATAGTTTCCTCCTTGTTTTCGAAATCATGGTTAATGATAATTATATAATAAAATGTATTTTTATGCAACGACTGCAAACGTAATGGATGCCGCAAACAGATCGCCATCTACCAGGATTGCAAACTCACCGCCCATCAGCTGTGTAAGATTCTTTGCAATGGACAGTCCAAGACCGCTTCCCTCTGTCGTGCGGGATTCCTCTCCCCTCACAAAACGCTCCGTCAGGTCTTTCCTCGCCGCTCCCTGTTCCGGCAGCGGATTTTTCGAAATATTTTTGATACGGAAAACCGCATTGTTCTCCTCTACTTCCAGATCTACATAAACCCGGGTATTTTCGAGTGCATATTTTGCCGCATTGGTATACAGATTTTCAATTGCACGGTAGAGCTGCCGTCCGTCTGCCCGGATCATCACCGAATTGTGCGGCAGTTTCGTCACAATGGTCAGCCCCCGTGCCTCAAAACGTTCATTGAACTCACCACCCGTCTGGTACAGCAGTTCTACCAGATCGATGGTCTGCATATCCAGCTGGATATTTCCGGAACTGATCTTTGATGCTTCGACCAGATCCTCCGTCAGCTGTTTCAGCCGCTGGGATTTTTCATCCAGAACCCGGATATAATTACGTGCATTTTCGTTTTCCAGGTTTTCACGTTTGAGCAGATCCACATAATTGACAATGGAAGTAATCGGTGTTTTGATATCATGGGAAACATTCGTGATCAGGTCTGCCTTCATCCGTTCATTCCGGATCCGCTCCTGAATGGCTTCGCTCAGCCCTGCACGGATATTATTCACAGAAGCTGCAATGCCTCTTTCCTGTCCGTGAAACTGTTCCACATCCAGTGTCGTATCCAGTGCCCCTGCCGCAATTTTTTCAATTGCATGCTGGATCTCATATCTTTCGCGCGCCTTACGCGTACACAGTCTGGGATTCTGTCCGGAGATAAACACCCGTCTCAGGAAGCTTCCTGCCTGATAGATCAGACTGTATGTCAGAAGGGTATTGTTTTTGACCCGCCGGACAATGCTCAAATAAAACAGCAGGAATACACCATCGACCAGATACCCGACTGTTCCGACCGCTACCATCAGTCCGGACAGTTCAAACTGGATGTCATGGAGATTTCTCCCCAAAAAGAGCACAAGATAAATGAATGCCACAAAAAGTGCCATCTGGATATCCGTATAAATTTTATCAATCCAGGTCAGGTAAATGGTTGCATCCTCCTCTGACCGGCGCCCTGCAACACCTGTCAGATAGGCAAGGAATACAAAGCTTCCGACCATGCCGATCACCATAAACAGGCTGAGAATACCCAGCCCTCCGATATGTCTGCGCAGATTGTATCCGATCCCATAGATTCCGCAAAGCATCATAATCAGAAACATCTGATGCATGACAATAGCTGCGCCCTTTTTTCCGCTGGAGAATTCTTTCATAGACAGCTACGCCCCCGCTTCGATTTTATAGCCGACACCCCAGACCACTTTCAGATACCGCGGTTCTTTCGGATTGATTTCGATTTTTTCCCGGATATGCCGGATGTGGACAGCAACTGTATTGTCTGCGCCAATTGCTTCTTCATTCCAGATTTCCTCATAAATCTGACTGATGGAAAATACTTTTCCTTTATTTTTCATGAGAAGCAGAAGAATGTTGTATTCGATCGGAGTCAGTTTGACCTCTTCCCCATCTACCGTAACTTTTTTTAATTCATCGTTAATAACCAGACCGCCGGCTTCATAAACGGCATCACCGGAAGGAGTGCTCGAAAGTGTGGTATAACGCCGCAGCTGTGACTTCACACGGGCAACCAGTTCCAGCGGATTAAACGGCTTGGTCACATAATCGTCCGCCCCCACGTTCAGCCCCAGAATCTTATCCGCATCTTCTGTCTTGGCAGACAGGATGATAATGGGAATGCTGCTTGTTTTACGTGCCTGGAATGTCGCACGGATTCCATCCAGTTTCGGCATCATCACGTCGATCACCATCAGATCAATTTTCTTTGTGCGAAGCATATCCAGAGCCTGTTCCCCATCATATGCTTTTACTACCTGGTATCCTTCCTGAATCAGGTAAATCTCAATTGCGTCTACAATTTCCTTGTCATCATCACACACCAGAATCGTCATGCGGATGTCCTCCTATCAGGTTCTTGATCTTGTTCTGAAAGCCGGCGGATTTTTCTTTTTCTTCTGCTGCTTCCTGTTCTTCCTGTTCATCTTTCCACTTAAAATAATCAGCATCCAGATTCACACGCAGTTGTTCTTCCAGCTGCTTTAACTCTTCATCGTCATCTTCTACCGTAACCGGTGCCGGAATCTCCGGCTTCGGCGACAGCTTCTTTGGTTTTTCCACCGGCTTTTCCACTGGCTTTTCTACTGGTTCTTCCGCAAGGTCTTCTACCGGTTCTTCCGGTACGGAAAGTCCCAGCTTATCCAGATATTCCTGGTTAATCTTAATATCGGTCTGCCGGTTTGCGTAAATTGCTTTTTCTTCCCGCTTCTCCTGCTCGTACTCCGGTCTTCCTTCCATCTTTTCCTTCTCAATCTCGCGGTTCCGTTCCTCGATGATCTTTAAGTACTTTTCGGTATCAACCAGATCCTGCAGCTGTCCTTTGAGTTCGGATTTGTTGGTTCTTAATTCCTGTTCTTCTTTTTCCATCTGTTCTTTAATTTCCTGATAGATGGCACCGACCTTTTTGTCCGCCTCCTGCATAATATCCTGCATACGGTTTAACGTTTCATCCATATACATGACAGATGCCGCATAAATGTCCTCTGCCTTACGGCTTGCATCCCAGATGATCTGATCTCCTTTTTTATGGAAATCGCGCTCTGCCTTGTCACGACTTCGAATGGTCAGCTCGTATTCATCCATAATCTGATAAATACATGTATTTAATTCTGCCAGCAGATCAATCACCTGCTGCTTATCTATGATAACTTTACTCGGCTCTTTCGGATACGGCTCACTCTTCGACAGCAAAACGTGAAGACTGCGCAGTACCTTTTCCGTATTGTCCTGTGCTCCCATGTGTCCTGATTCCTTCCATAATAGATAATTCCGTACTTTCTATTATAATCAATCCCCCTATAATACGCAATATTTTAGATTCTTAGGTTTTTCTAAATTTTATTACACAAAACTTTATTTTTTACAGACACAAGGTTATAATAATTTTTTGAAAATGAACCTGTTTAATAAAGGATATATACTATGAATATCGTCAAAACTTACGGAAATTATATTAAAAAATATGCCGGCACCCACCCGGCAGTTTCCCACAAAATGATTGACATCGGATTACATCTCGAACAGTTCCGGACGGAACATTTTGCAGAAAAAACAATGCCGAAAGCATATCAGAAGCTGAATACGCTCGGCGTAAAAAATACGCTTCATGCGCTGGAATACCCGGAATCCACGGTCTGGTGCAATCTGTTTGCACCCGTGGAAATTTTCCAGTGCTTCGGACTCAGTGCGCTTTCCATGGAATGTCTTTCCTCGTTTCTCTCAGGATTTACGTGTGAAGACTATTTTATCGACCGCGCAGAAAGCCGTGGAATTGCCTCCACGCTCTGTTCCTATCACAAAGATTTTATCGGTGCCGTAGACTCCGGAATTATTTCACCTGCCAGACTCGGTGTGACAACTTCCATGATTTGTGACGGCAATATTAACACATTCCGCTATGTCAGCCGGCACACGGATCTTGACACTTATGTGATCGATGTGCCGGACAGCTGTTCTCCGGAAGCCGTGGAATATGTGACCATGCAGCTGAAAGAACTGATTCAGAAACTGGAAGCACTGACCGGAAAACGTCTATCCATGGATGACCTGTCGGAAACACTTGCCCGCGAAAACCAGTCGAAAGCTTATTACAAAGAGTTTTTAAAACTGCAGGCAGAGCGCTATTATCCATCGACACTGACTCTGCAGATGTACATGCTTTTTGCCACCCACTTAAACATCGGAACACCGGAAACCCTTGATCTGTTCCGCAGTTTTGCCGAGGATATCAAACAATATCCGAAATATGACGGCACCCGGATTGTGTGGGTACATCTGCTTCCTTTTTATCAGGAAACACTCAAACACTATTTTAACCTGAACAGAGATTACCAGATCCAGTGTACCGAAATGAACCTGGATTACATGGACGAACTGGATACCACCCACCCACTGGAAGCACTTGCCACTAAAATGCTAAACAATCTCTATAACGGTCCATACGAAAAAAAAGCAAATATGGTCGTAAAACTGGCAAAAGAAATGCATGCCGATGGCGTAATTAACTTCTGCCACTGGGGCTGTAAGCAATCTGCCGGCGGAGTATTCCAGCTTCGCGAAACACTCAAGGCCGCGGATATTCCACTGCTCGTTCTGGATGGCGATGCCATGGACCGCCGGAACAGCCATGACGGACAGATCAAAACCCGTCTGGAAGCTTTTCTGGAAATTCTGGATAAAGAGAGGAATTCATCATGTTAGGTTATGTATGTAAATATACCCCCATGGAATTATTTGAAGCCATGGACACGGAAATCACACGTCTGGAACCATCCGTTACGGATTTTAACCACGCGGACACCCTGATGCACGCAAACATCTGTTCCTATACCAAGGCCGTGCTGGAAGATGTGATGGAACATGACTATGAGGGTGTCATTCTGACTACCTGCTGCGACAGCATCCGGCGTCTGTATGACACTTTAAAAAGCCAGTTCCCGGATAAATTTTTCTTTTTGCTGGATATTCCCCGCAAATTTAATGATTTTGCAGTAGCACTCTATGAGCGCCAGTTAAAACAAATGCTCACGGAGTACGAGGCTTTCTCCGGAAAAACACTGGATCTGAAACGTTTTGTTTCCATGATGCAGAACAAAGCGGCTCTGAAAAAACAGGAAAACACCCGCATGTCTGCCAGCGCAGTGTCCGAAAAAGGAAACGGACAGAAACTCAATATTGGTATCATGGGTGCCCGATGCAACAATGAAATCCGTCAGCTGCTTGTCGACCGCGGTGCCAATCTGCTGTTTGATTTAACATGCACCGGACTTGCACGTGATTTTTCCATTACAGAGGATCAGGCCCTTCATTCTTATGCTGCCGCGCTGCTAAACCAGATTCCATGCATGCGCATGTTAAAAGCAGCGAACCGTGAACATTTTCTTGACGGTTTTACCGACCGCCTGGATGGAATTATATATCATACCGTCAAATTCTGTGACTCTTATTCTTATGAGTATGCGGATTTCCGCCAGCGGCTGGATCTGCCGATTCTACTGGTAGAAACCGATTCCACCAGACAATGTGCCGGACAGGTCCGGACCCGTGTGGAAGCCTTTATGGAAGAATTGAAAGTGAAAAAAGGATTGTCCCTGACCGGGGAAAAACAAATGATAAAAAGAAAGGGTGATACTGTGTATACATTAGGAATTGACAGCGGCTCTACCTCTACAAACGCCGTAATCTTAGACGAAAACAGACAGATCAAAGCATTTTCAGTTGTCCGCACCGGAGCCAAATCTTCCCAGAGTGCAGATGCCGCATTGGCAGACGTTCTGAAAAAGGCCGGACTTGACCGGGAAGATATTTCCCTGATTGTATCCACGGGTTATGGTCGTGTCAGCATTCCATTTGCGGACAAAAATGTAACCGAAATCAGCTGCCACGGAAAAGGTGCGCATCTTCTCTTCCCGGACGTTCACACGATCCTCGATATCGGCGGTCAGGATAGCAAAGCCATCCGGCTGAATGACAATGGAGAAGTTGCCGATTTTGTCATGAATGATAAATGTGCCGCCGGAACCGGCCGCTTTCTGGAAATGATGGCGCGCTCCCTGGAAATCAGTATCGACGAACTTGGCCCGGTATCCCTGCAGTCCAAAGAAAATATTGAAATCAGCAGCATGTGCAGTGTTTTTGCTGAATCGGAAGTTATCTCCCTGATCGCACAGAACAAAGAGATTGCCGATATTGCACATGGAATTCACAAGGCAATTGCCGGGAAAGCAATGTCCCTCCTGAAACGTGTCGGTCTGAATCCGGGATATATGATGACTGGCGGTGTTGCCAAGAATCCGGGTGTCGTCGCCGTGCTGGAGGAGCAGCTTGGAGAAAAACTACATATCTATGAGGAACCAGAGATTGTCGGTGCACTGGGTGCGGCATTGTATGGGCTTGAGGAGATCCTATAAACCAGAAAATAATTTTACAACAACAATCGTGATACGATTTATTTTCCAATCGTATCGCAATTGTTGTTTTTCTGTTACTGTTATAAATCATTTGACTTCTGTCCGAAAATACGATATTCTGTTTTTATTGGGTTTATAAAATTATATACCACAATTACTTATGCGATACATCGCCATTGTACCGCAATCACCACTCATGGAGAGCATTTCGCTCATAAATTTCCATTAGAACCACAATTTCATAGAACTGGTCATAACAGCTCTGTTTTTTATACTTTCTATATTGTAAAAGCAGATGCTTATGATATATACTAAAGGAAAGGTAGGACACTACATGGGGAACACTGACATTTTGACAACTTCGTTGCCAGATGCCGACACAGAAAACACAACAGAACACAGCACGATTTTCGACGATGTATTCCGAACCATTGCGCAAAAAATGCCGCAGCTTCTCATTCCGCTGATCAATGAAGTTTTCCACACTTCTTACAGCGAGGAGGAACAGTTTGAACAATTGCGAAACGAACATTACGAAAAGTACGGAACCGTGATCACGGACTCCATTATCCGGATTGGTGGACATATATACCATCTGGAATGCCAGTCCTCTAAGGACAGGACAATGGTTATCCGGATGTTCGAGTACGACATTTCGATTGCACTTGAACATGCTTCTTTGGGGGAACATGCAATTTGGGAGATTGCGTTTCCTCAATCGTGCGTGCTTTATATCCGCAATCACCGTTCGCTTCCAGATTATCATGAGGCAATCGTAACGTTTGCAGATGGTCAGAAAGTACGTTACCGCGTTCCGGTTTTGCAGGCGAAAAGATACACGGTGGATCGGATTTTTGAAAAACGGCTGCTGATTCTGCTTCCGTATCATATCTTACGATATGAGCATTTTTTGAAACATAATGGAACAAATTCGAAAAAAGTGAAGCATCTGCTGGACGATTTTCGGGAGATCAACCGAAGGTTAGAGGACGCGTCCGAAAAAGAACAAAAGTCGCATTTTTATATGGATATGATTGTTTTAATTGAGAAAATCGCGGATTATATTATTCCAAAAGACAATGATATTAGGAAAGGATTGGGTGAGATTATGGGTGGTAAGATTTTGAAGTTACGGTCCGAGGAATTACTGGAACAGGGCGAAGCCAGAGGAGAGGCCAGAGGCAGAATCGATGCAATTCAAAATATGATTGATCTTGGTTTAACCAAAGAACAAATTTTAAAAAAATATTCTCCAGAAGAATATGAAAAAGCATTAAATTCTATGCCAGTGAAAGCATAAACACACCAAAAGGGATTCCAAGGAATCCCTTTTGATGTGTAATGACCATATTTACTTTTACTGTAACAGAGAAAGTACACCCTGGTTAGACTGATTAGCCTGTGCGAG
>ENA-OZSF01000287-OZSF01000287.1-human-gut-metagenome-genome-assembly--contig:-NODE-287-length-13307-cov-3.626321_pt1 | contig 13307 bp, 8 predicted proteins | sample MGYA00244120_ERZ653962 | MGnify/ENA primary metagenome ERZ653962 (study PRJEB26926, sample SAMN06164503) | human gut metagenome | biome: ENVO:00009003; feature: ENVO:2100002; material: ENVO:00002003...
CAAACCGCGCCGGCCAGCGCACCTGCGCCAGACCCGCGCGCACGGCCGCGTCCGGGATGCGCCAGCCGCGCACGCGCAGCGCCGTCACCGTCTCGAGCGCGACGGCCGCGTTGCGCAGCTGGTGCGCCCCCAGCAGCGGCAGCGTATATTCCGCGCCGCGGTAGGTGAAGGTCTGCCCGTCCACGCCGTCGGTCAGCGGCACGATGGCAGCCGCATCCACCTCCGTGAGCGGGATGCCCCGCTGCGCGCAGATCTCGTGCAGGACGGCGCGCACCTCCGGCGTCTGCGGATAGCTGACGGCGCGCGTGCCGGGCTTGAGGATGCCCGCCTTCTCGCGCGCGATCTGCTCGAGCGTATCGCCGAGGATCTCCGTGTGGTCGAGGCCGATGTTCGAGATGACGGCGCACGCCGGCGCGGCAATGACGTTCGTCGCGTCGAGCCGGCCGCCGAGGCCGACCTCCAGCACCACGACGTCGCACCCCCGCCGCCGGAACCACAGCATGGCCGCCGCCGTCACGAGCTCAAACTCCGTCGGCGGGTCGTCCATGGCGGCGATGCACGGCTGCAGCGCCTCGCACACGGCGGCAAACTCCGCGTCCGGCACGGGCACGCCGTTGACCTGCATGCGCTCGGCGAAGCGCTCGAGATACGGCGATGTGAACAGCCCCGTCGTGTAGCCTGCCGCGCGCAGGATGGATGCGAGCATCGCCGCCGTGCTGCCCTTGCCGTTCGTGCCCGCGATGTGCACAAACTGCAGCCCGTCCTGCGGGTCGCCCAGGCGGTGCAGCAGCTCGCGCACACGCGTCAGCCCCGGGCGGGAGCCGCGCCACTCCACGCCATGTATCAGCTCCATGGCCTGCTCAATTGTCATATCACCGCACCTCCCGCGTAAAAAATCAGATGCTGCGATTATACCACGTTCCGCGCAGCGCGGCAACCGGGGTACTTGCGTTTTTGCGCCGCATGGGGTAAACTGTTATTTTAGCGATTTCCTGATGAACGGAGGCTACATATGGAAAATCTGATGATCTCGGCAAACGCCGTGCTGCCCATGTGCCTGGTCATGGCGCTCGGCTACGGCACGCGCCGCCTCGGCTGGCTCCGCCGTGAGGAGATCTCCACCATCAACAAGATCGCTTTCCGTATTTTTCTGCCATGTTTGCTTTATTATAATATATATTGCTCCGATCTGTCCGGCTCGTTTGACCCGCTGCTGATGGCCTTTGCCGTGGGCGGCGTGCTGCTGACGTTCGGCCTCGCGCTCGGCTACACGCTGCTGACCGAAAAACTGCCGGAGCGCCGCGGCGTGCTGATCCAGGGCATGTTCCGCAGCAACTACGTCATCATGGGCATCCCCGTGGCGACGGCGCTGCTCGGCGCCGATCAGCTCGGCACCGTCTCGATCCTGATCGCGGTCATTGTGCCGCTGTTCAATATGCTGGCCGTCGTCGTGCTGGAGGTGTTCCGCGGACAGAAGCCGAAGCCGCTGCACATCCTCGGCCAGATCGCAAAAAATCCGCTCGTCATCGGCTCCGTGCTCGGCATCCTGACGCTGGTCGCCGGCATCCGCCTGCCGCACATCCTCGAGCAGACCATCCAAAGCGTCAGCGCCATCGCATCGCCGCTGCAGCTGTTTCTGCTCGGCGCGTTCTTCCAGTTCTCCGGCCTGAAGACCTACCGCCGCGAGCTTGTGACCGTGTCGATCGCCAAGCTGATCGTCTCGCCGGGCCTGTTTCTGGGGCTGGGCGCGCTGCTCGGGTTCCGGGGCGTGGCATTCGTGTCGCTCATCGGCATTTTCGCCTCGCCGACCGCCGTCAATTCCTTCACCATGGCGCAGCAGATGGGCGGCGACGCCGAGCTCGCCGGCGGCATCGTGGTCACCACCTCGGCCGTGAGTATCCTGACCATGTTTTTGTGGATCTTTCTGTTCAAATCTCTTGGCGTGTTCTAGGCGCCAGGGGCTTCCCAAACCGGACAAACCGGCGTATAATACCGTATTCGGATAACGAAAGCATAGAGAGGGCAAAACCATGAATTTTCGAATGATCGGGCAGGTCGTCGGCCGCGTGCTGTGCATCGAGGCCGCGCTGATGCTCCTGCCGATGATCGCAGCTGTGATCTATGACGAATCTCCGGTCCCGTTTCTGATCACGATCGGCATCACCGGCGGCATCGGGCTGGTCATGTGGCGCGTGCGCGCCAAGTCCGGCGGCATCACCGCGCGCGACGGTTTTCTCATCGTCGGCCTGTCGTGGATCGCCATGTCGCTGCTCGGCGCGATCCCGTTTGTGCTCACGGGCGACATCCCGAACTACGTCGACGCCCTGTTTGAGACGATCTCGGGTCTGACCACGACCGGCGCCAGCGTCGTCACATCGCCGGAGAGCATGACGCGCGGCGGCATGTTCTGGCGGCTGTTTACGCACTGGATCGGCGGCATGGGCATCCTCGTGTTCGTGCTGGCCGTGCTGCCCATGAGCGGCAACCGCTCGATGCACATCATGCGCGCCGAGGTGCCCGGCCCGACGGTCGGCAAGCTCGTGCCGCGCATCCGCAAGACTGCCTCCATCCTCTACCTGCTGTACATCGCGCTCACGCTCGTGGAGACGGTTCTGCTCATCGCCGGCGGCATGAGCTTTTATGACGCACTGCTGCATTCGTTCGCCACCGCCGGCACCGGCGGCCTGTCCACGCGCGCGCTGAGCATCGGTTACTATAACAGCACGTACATCGACATCGTCGTGGGCGTGTTCATGATACTCTTCGGCGCCAACTTCAGCCTGTATTACCTCATTCTGCTCGGCAACATCCGCACCGCGCTGCGCAACGAGGAGCTGCGCTGGTTCCTCGGTGTGATCGCCTTTTCCGTCATCACGATCGCAGTTGACATCCGCAATCTCTACGGCGGCGTCGGCCATGCGCTGCGCTATTCGTTCTTCCAGGTCACATCGATCATCTCTACGACAGGCTTTGCCACCGCGGACTTCAATCTCTGGCCGGAATACTCCAAGTTCCTGCTCGTGTTGCTGATGTTTGTCGGCGGCTGCGCCGGCAGCACCGCCGGCGGTCTGAAAGTCTCGCGCGTGATGCTGCTGTTCAAATCCTGCACGATCGAGGTCAAGAAGATGCTGCGCCCGCGCTGCGTGGAAAACGTCCGCCTCGACGGCAAGCCGGTCGACGCGCAGACCGTCTACAACGCCCTGACGTATTTCACGTTCTACATCATCATCCTGCTCATCGCAGGGCTGATCGTGTCGCTCGACGGGCTGGACTTCACGACGAATTTCACCGCCGCACTCTCGTGCCTGTCCAACGTCGGGCCGGGGCTCTCCCTTGTCGGACCGACCGGAAGCTTTGCCATCTTCTCGCCGCTGAGCAAGATCGTGCTCATGATCTGCATGCTGCTCGGCCGTCTGGAGATCTTCCCGCTGCTGCTGCTGTTCGTGCCGTTCACGTGGCGCTGGAAATAAGCGCCGCCCGCAGCCGGAAACGCACATTGCATAGAACCGCCCCGCAAGTTCTGTGACTTGCTGGGCGGTTTTTTTCGATACCCACTCCTTGCCGAACGAATGATGCAGCATTTCATCTGCGCAGCAGGGGAGCCCGCCGCATCTAACATACCGCAGACAGCGACAACCCCGCAGGCCGAAGCCTGCGGGGTTGCCTCCGCGTTTCCGCGGTTGATTGCACCCGAGGCGGGTCTTGCCCCCTCGGGCTCCCCTGCGGTTCTGTCACATTGCTCCGCTGCCACTAACTCCCCGCAAAACAGCGACACCCCCGCAGGCCGAAGCCTGCGGGGGTGCCTCTCTACGCTGCAAACGCAGCGGTCAGTATTTTTTGTTGGGACGCTGGAGAGTTGCGCCGTGATCAGATCACTCCGACAGCTCTGCCTTCTTGTCGGCAGACAGCTTCTTGATCTTCGGGATGCCCCAGATGAACGCCGGGAGCACAACAACGATCAGAGCGTAGTAGCCGTCATAGCCATAGATCTTGGAGATGATGGTCGACAGGCCGAGCAGGGAAACTGCGTAGCACAGGCCGATGACGATCAGGCCGACGATGACGCTGCGCGCAGCCTTGCTCTTGATGGCCTTCGGGAAGCAGTGGCCCTCGAAGCGCTGGATCATGGAGTAGACGAGCGTGACGGACGTGGACACGAACGCGCAGAACAGCAGGATGGTGTACACGACGAACAGCCAGGTGTAGCCGCTGCCCATGAGGGTGACAACGCTCTGGTTGGGGAGCTTCATGACATCGCCGATATGGCGGGCTGCAATGCTGGCAACCGTATCAACACCGGTGCTCTTGATGGCGCAGAGGATCGGGTACCAGCGCAGCAGCATGGCGCCGGAAGCAGCGAGCGCGCCGCCGTTCATGAGCCAGCCAAGGATGCTGGCGCGCTTGACGCCCTTGTGGGTCAGCTCGGTGGAAGCAGCGATCATGGCCGGGACGGACACGCACTGGAAAGCAGCGTACACGAACACGCCGCGCCAGACGCCCTCGAGGCCCTTCTGGGAGGTGACGTCCGCGATGGCCGGGATGGACGCATAGGCCGCGTTCTCAGTGGCCAGCTCCTGAGCGACCGCGTCGATCGGAACGACGAAGCCCATGATGACCAGGATCGCGGTGACGATCAGGATCGCGGTGGAAAGAACGGTGGAAGCCTTGATGATCAGGTCAACGCCGAAGATCGACAGAAGGATCAGCAGGGCGATGATGACGAGGTTGCAGATGATATCGGGCAGGTCGATCAGGCTCTTGACGATGCCGCCGGCGCCGTCAACGCAGGACGCGACCGCCGCGAGGATGATGATGATGTAAAAGATCTCGAAGAAGACCTCCATCCACGGCTTCGGATACAGGGCGCGATAGGTGTCCTTGTAGTTGTCGAAACCGTTGAGCTTGGCAAACTTCATCATGATGTACATGACGACGGCCAGAATGCCCATGGCCAGCAGCGGGAAGATCGCCGCGGTCCAGCCATACTGGACAAAGTAGTTCACGACCTGGTTGCCGGTCGCAAAGCCGGCGCCCACGTGGGTGCCGAACCAGACAGACGCCACGGTGAAGGCGGCTGCCCAGCTGCTCTTGAGCTTTTTGTTATCCATTTTTTACCTCTCTCTTTTTTGCTCTTTTTTTGCTTTTCTCTCTTTTATTTCAATCCTGCCTCGTGCTCTCCTACCAACCGGGACAGGACTCGAAATCCACACCCATGTGTTAATTTGTGAACAAGTCGTTAACAACTTGGGATAGTAAATTTATAATTCTCTCACACGCAAAAGTCAATAACAGCCTCTTCCAATCCCCAATTTTTTTCAGTCATTTTCTGAAAATTGTCGAGTTGCACAAAATCTTGCATGTATTTTTATGCACTCTGATTCTGGCGCTTTTGTAATATTTTATGCGATTTTAGCGCTTTGACAGCAAGAAAACAGTTGCGGCGTCTACACTTTCGTGCTATCATAACAACGCTGGGAGTGCAAATCTTTTGTCGAATTTCTGACAAGCGAGATTGGCATATTTTTGACACAGGCCAGCAGGCTCGGCAAACGCGATTGATGAATTTTTAACCATTATTTTGCGTACACATCCAATGCCCAATGTCGATTTTGAGGGGAGCACGCACGTTATGAAGCTCGTGACATTTGAAAAGGACGGCCGCAGCACCGTCGGCCTGCTCAACGCGGCCGGCACTGCCGTGCATCCCGTGCCGGGCTGTGCGGACATGCAGACGCTCATCGGCATCTGGCCGGCGCTGGACACTGCCGCCGTGCTGCGCGGTGAAGGTCTGCCGCTCGAGCGCGTGCGGCTGCTCGCGCCCATCCCCCGCCCGGAGCAGGACGTGATCTGCCTGGGCATCAATTATTTTGACCACGCCAAGGAGAGCGAGGCCGTCGCCGGCAAGGGCATCAAGGCGCCGGACACGTTCCCGATCTACTTTTCCAAGCGCGTGAACGAAGCCGTCGCCCCCGGCGGCGACATCCTCAGCCACAGCGATCTGGTCGCCGACCTCGACTATGAGGCGGAGCTGGCCGTCGTCATCGGCCGCCCGGCGTACAACGTCAGCGAGGCGGACGCGCTCGACTACGTGTTCGGCTACACCATTTTAAATGATGTGAGCGCGCGCACGATCCAGAACCAGCATAAGCAGTGGTACCGCGGCAAGAGCCTCGACGGCTTCACGCCGATGGGCCCGTGGATCGTCACGCCGGACGAGTTCGACGTGCGCAGGCCGCAGAAGATCCAGAGCCGCATCAACGGCGAGCTCCGGCAGGACAGCACGACCGATCTCATGATCTTCCACGTGCCGTACGTGATCGCCGAACTCAGCCAGGGCATGACGCTCCGCCCCGGCACGATCATCTCCATGGGCACGCCGGCCGGCGTGGGCATGGGCTTTGACCCGCCGAAGTGGCTGCACCCGGGCGACGTGGTCGCGTGCAACATCGAGGGCATCGGCACCCTCACCAACACCGTTCGGTAATCCGCCGTCAGGCATACGCCTGCAGCGGCCGAAGATATCGCAAACAGATTCAGAAAAGGAGAGAAAAAGTTATGAAATTTGCAATGTATGGTTCCGGCGCAGCCGGCAGCGTCTTCGCTTCTTACCTGCGTAAGGGCGGTGCGGACATCATCCTCATCGACCGCTACGAGGCGCACATGAAGAAAGTCGCCGAGGAAGGCATGCACTTCACCATCCATCAGGAGGAAGATGGCGGCTACAAGGATTACGACTACCAGCTCAAGGGCTTCCGCACCTACATCACCGCTGCTGACGCGGCCGCGGCGGAGGGCAAGGTCGACGTCATCATCTACATGACCAAGGCGACCCAGCTCGAGCAGGCCATCCAGGACTCCATGCCCGTCGTCGGCGACACGACCGTCGCCGTCTCCCTCATCAACGGCCTCGGCAACGATGACAACCTCTTCAAGGTCTTCCCGAAAGAGCGCTGCATCATCGGCTCCGGCGTGCTGGGCACGGCTCTGCCCGAACCCGCACACTGCGTGTCCACCCCGGCCGGCGGCGTGCAGATGAACTTCGGCGGTGCGGTCCGCTCGGAGCTCACCGACGCGGCCTGCGCCGAGATGCTCAAGTGCTACCGTGACGGCGGCTGCGACGCTTACTGGCGCGACGGCGAGCCGGGCACCGACAACAACATCTACAAGTTCATCTGGAAAAAGGTCTGCGTGAACGCCACCGTCAACACCGTGTGCGCCGTCCTGCGTCTGAAGATCGGCGAGGTCGAGGCGGATCCGTTCGGCCAGTGGCTGTTCCACAGCGTCATCCGCGAGACCTGCGCGGTCGCGACCGCCAAGGGCGTGCCGATGGACGCCGATGAGTTCATCGCCCACGATCACAAGGACATCGTCACCAACATCGCGGACTACTATCCGTCCATGTGCCAGGATATGCTCTTCAACCACCGCCAGACCGAGATCGACGTGCTCAACGGCAAGATCGCGGAGTACGGCGAGCAGCTGGGCATCGACACCCCGGTGTGCAAGGTCCTGTCCCAGGTCGTGCGCTGCATCCAGGGCAACTACGACAAGCAGTACCTGAAGTAATTTCAAACCCCAAGTTTTCTCTGCCGGCCGGCCAACAACCGGCCGGCAGTTTGCTAAGGAGGCAAACGCATGAAAATCGCAATGATCGGCTCCGGCGCTGCCGGCAGCGTGTTCGCCGCCTACCTGCGCAAGGGCGGCGCCGAGCTCTGGCTCGTCGATAAGTACAAGGCGCACATGGACAAGATCGCGGCCGACGGTCTGGTCTTCCGCACGCCGGAGGGCGAGGAAGTGCTCACCGGCTTCCACACGAGCGCCACCGCGCACGACATCGGCACCATGGATATGGTCATCCTCATGGTCAAGGCCACGCAGACCGCTGACGTCATGGCCGACACCATGCCCTGCATCGGGCCGGAGACGGTCGTCGTCTCGCTGCAAAACGGCCTCGGCAACGACGAGGTGCTCGCCCAGTTCGTGGAGACCGACCGCATCCTCTACGGCAGCGGCCTGATCGGCACGGAGCTGGCCGGCCCCGGCGTGTGCGTGAGCAAGCCGGAAAAGGGCATCCAGATGCACTTCGGCGCCGTGCACAACAACCCGAAGGCCGACGCCTCCGGCAAGGCGCTCGAGGCGTGCTTCCAGGCGGGCGGCTGCAACGCGAGCTTTGACGAGGATGTGCGCCCGTACATCTGGAAGAAAGTCATCGCCAACAGCGGCTATAACGGCGTGAGCGCCGTCATGCGCCTGAAGGTGAAGGAGACCTTCGCCGACCCCTACGGCCACGACATCGTCATGCATGTGTGGAAAGAGGGCTGCGCCGTCGCGCAGGCGCTCGGCATCGGCGATCTCTGGCCGCTCATGGAAAAGGAAGAGCCGAACATCGTCGCCAACCTCGGCAACTACTATCCGTCCATGGCGCAGGACGCCGTGCTGCACCAGCGCCAGACGGAGATCTCCGTGCTCAACGGCGCCATCGCGCGCTACGGCGAGCGGCTGGGCGTGCCCACCCCGTTCAACACCGTCATCACGAAGGTCATCTCCTGCATCCAGAACAACTACGACAAGCAGTATCTGGGCTGATAACGCATCCACGCATTGCATGTATCCCTACGTCAGCGCCCCGGCAGCCGCCGGGGCGCACGTTTTTTCCCCATACGCAAAAACACCCCCTGTGCCGTGCACAGGGGGTGTTCGCTATGGTTGTTTCGTTTACCGTCAGCGCCGCGCGCTTACCGGTTGGGATATTTCTGCGCCAGCTCGGCCTCGAGCGCCTTCCAATCTCTGGCCGGCGTGATCTGCGTCCACGTCTCGGGCGAGGTGTTGTTCACGCGCTCGTAATCGTGGTTGTTGGTCGCTTCCTGCACATCCGTGTAATACCAGGCGTCGGTGTCGCTGTTGTCCGGCCAGGTGATCATATCGGGCAGGAAATGCTCCTTATCCGGTGTACGGAAGAGAACCTTGTTGATGATCTTCATGGCCTCGTCGCGCTTGATGTTCTGGTTCGGGCGGAATGTGCCGTCCTCATAGCCATCGATCAAGCCACGCGCCGCCGCGCGGTTGATATACTCGCGCGCCCAGCTGCCGGAGATATCCGAGAATGCATCACCGGTAACTTCCGGTGCGTGGTAGAATCGCGCCGCGATCGTCGCAAACTCCGCGCGCGTGATCGGCGCGTCCGGGCGGAATGTGCCGTCCTCATAGCCGGTGAGAATACCGGCGTTGGTCAGCGTCGAGACCGCGCTGTTATACCAGACACCGCTTGCCACATCGGAGTAGCTGTTCGTGCGAGACCACACATTTTCGCGGGCCTCGTCCTGAAGCAGACGGTAGAAGATCGTTGCGACCTCCGCGCGTGTGATCTGGCGCTCCGGCTTCACCGTGCGGTCCGGATAACCGCAGATATACGCATCGTGCTTGTCGAGCTCCAGCGGCGGGGGCGGCAGCTCGTTGTCCTCGACGGAGAACACGAACGTGATGTGCGCAGCCGCTTCTTGGAACGCATTGCCCATCGCGGGGTCAACATCAATGGTCACGTCCAGATCGACCGGATCGGTCTTCGGGCCGACCTCGGCAATGAAGACGTTGCTCTTGAGGCCATCGGCCGCATCGAGCTGGCTGAAGAGCTTCGCGGTCTTGTTGGACGCGATCACGATGCCGTCTTTCGACACGGTCATGCCGATGTGATCGAGCACATCGTTGTACGAGATGGTGGAGCCTTCCTTGGCGGAGGCGTCGCCGTCGATCTCGGCGCGCAGATAGATCTTCGCGCCCTGCACACCGTTTTTGCCGTCAGCCTGCACGCGGATGGTCTGCGTGAGGCTGTCGCCGGGCATGCAGTTGGAGAAGTTCGGGAACAGGTTCGTGTCCGAACCGTCGCCGGTGTGGGTGAAGGTGAAGCGCGCGCCGTTGCCGTCCGAGCCGTCATAGTACGTGACGGTGGGAACGTTCGTCTCGCCCGTCGCCCAGATGCCCAGTCCGGCGGCCAGCGCGACCACCAGCACGAGGGCGACGATCATGGTAAGTTTTTTGTGTTTCATACCGTTGCCCTCCTTAAGGTGTCGTGGTCGGCTGCGTCAGATAGCCGTTGTTGTCAACGCGCACGCCCCAACTATCTGTCACGGCCTTGCTCGGCGCGGCCTGAATGCTCTCGGCCAGCACCGTCACCTCGAGGTGGCAGCCCTCGGGCGCATTCGGCTGCGTGATGGGGTTGCCATCAAGCAGGTTGGAAGTCTGGCCAGTTGGTGCGACCGGCTTCGTGTAGTAGTAAATGCCGTCTTTCTCGAACCAATCACTATTTGTGATCGTCGGTGCCGGTACCGGAGTCGCAGAGACGTTCCCGTCTTTGTCTACCCAGTTGCACACCAGCTTGACGCGGACATAGGACGTGGCAGTGCCTTCGTTCTTGACGTAAATCTCCGACTTGCTGCCGTTGTCTGTCTTCTCTTCGATCGTGATTTTGGACTTGGCCGCCGTGAACGTGTTCGTCACAGGGTCAGTGTTCGCCGTGAGCAGGGCAAGCGTCGTGCCGACGGCCAGCGCGAAGATCAGGCACAGGGAGAGGATGAGCGCGGCTTTTCTCCCGCCTGAACCGTTAAAGATACGTTTCATATGTCATCCCTCCTATTCAGTTCTTCGGGTCTCTTTCGACCGACTGACCATTATCCTTCCACACGTTCAGAGCCTTGGCAAGGCTCGTGAGCCAGTTGGTGCCCTTATTTTCGTTTTCGAAGGTCACAGTCGCGGTGCCGTTTTTAATGTCGCTGGTCGTGACAAACTGGTCTTTGCTTGTCGGCGTGTATTTCCATGACCAGCTCGTGTCCTCGGTGATGGTGAACTCGCCAACCGGGAGGTTCTTGATCACCTGCTTGTTCGCGCCGGTGATCACGACCTGCATATCCACATCATTATTATTGCCTTTGACGTGGAACACGAAGGTCTGGTTCTGGTCGATCGTTGTTCCGTCTTTCGCAATCTTTTGAATCGTCAGGTTGAACACTTTGATGTGCACAATGAACTGGCCATGAGCAGGATTAAAGCTGCAGCCTGGGAAGTCGTTGTCAGCCGTATGCACGAACGTAACCACGTCCGCCGGAAGCGTCTTGTCGTTTGCCGAGACTGTCACATTCACGTAAGTATCTTCCGTGAGCGCTTTTTCCTCCGGGTCATAGCTATAGGCCAGCGCCGGCTCCTCGCCTGTCATATTCGCGGGATCGGCAGCAGTGCCCTCGTGCTTCCACACAACTCCATCAAGGTTATCGGTCGCATAATTCGGCGTTGCATTGTAGTCAATGATGGAATCCTTAAAGGTGATCTCCGGTTTGTAGACATTGACCGTGGACGTCACAGTCTTGGTTCGCGCCGTCTGGACTGCGCCATCCGCGTTGTCTCCGCTATATTTCGGTGAGACGGTCATGGTCACCTGATAGGTGTCATCGGTCGTGTTTTTAACTGTGCTATCCACACTGTAGTTGATATCCACATAGTCAGCCATTTTCTCGCCAATGGCGCCCGTGGTGCAGAGCTCTTTAGGCGTCGGTACGGCGCCGCCGTAATAGACGTTCGCGTTCTTAGAAGTCAACTCCGGAGTGTTGATTGGAACGTTCACACGAGGGTAATCAAAGTTTTCAACCAGCGTCCCATTTTTGTCGTAAACGCCGGATGTATCAGCATCATTCGTCGGGACGTTATTGCCGCCGAGGAAACCAGGCTCTGCCTCGACCGTGAACGTCACGACCAGACGGCGTCCGTAGAAGTCGCCGTTCTCTTTGGGGTTGTCCTCCTTACGTCCGATCTGCGAGACGAAGTTTGCATCATAGTCAAAGCCAGACACCTTCACCGTCTTGTCGGTCACTGTAGGTTCCAGACCGGTAGGTGGGTTATCGTCTTTCTTCCACTGGAGATTACCGTTCTCATAGTAAGCTTTTTCTGTGGCAACGGTCACCTTCCCGTCGACAGGTGCTGTGAAGTAGTCCGAGACAGTATCCTGCACATAGGCCTGTGTCCCAAGATCGATACTGGGCGTGGAAATATTGTTGCCGATTTTCTCAAAGATGTTGTTGAGCGTATCAGCATCGCCCGCAGACAGGTAATAGCTATCACCATTTTTCAGGCTCGGGTTCACGCTGTCCGGCTTATTCATAGCGGTCGCATTCGGATAGTTGGACGACACCAGATGCATGAAGCGATTCGGCTTGTTTGTGTCGTTCCAGTTTCCGGTGTTTGCAGGAAGGCCTTTTGAAAGGTCGCCGTTTGCGCCCGAAAAGACACCGACCGTGTAGACCGTGGCCTTATCACAGATGCCATTGGAAATGTTGATGGCTCTGTTTGCACGCTTATCTGTGCTGGTACTGGAGTCATTTGTATAGATCCGAGGCACGCCATCTGTAAACAGGACCACAACGCGATTACGATCAGCGTTCTTTTTGCTGTCGTTGTCCAAGATGTCTTTCGCCATCTGCATGCCCTTGTCAGTTTCTGTGCCGCCATTCGCTTCCAGATAGTTGATCGCAGCTTTTGCACTCTGGGGCGTCACAAGTGCGTTACCGCATGCAGAAATATAGGCTTTGTAGGCATCGCTTGTTCCGCTCGACGGCTTTGCAACATACTGGACGCCATTGTTGTTATTGTTGACCGTGCATCCAGTCAAAATTTCTGTATTCTTAAAATCAGTACCATTGTCGTCGTAGTCGTTTGAGCTAAAACCGACAATTGCGATACGGTGATCAACGTCGTTCTTCGTTGCCTCTTTCGAGACCTGATCCACAAATGTGGTCGCTGCCGTTTTTAACGCCAGTAAACGGCTACTGTAAAATGTGTTTCCACTATACGCTTCCCACTCGTAGGAGCCAAAGATGCCGCCTCGGTAGTGGTAGTACTCCCATTTTCCGTCTTTATACCGCAATTCTTCACCATCTGGTGTCAGATATGCGCCTTCCGTTTTGCCAGCTTCTTTATCGGCGTTTTCCTTCGACACCGCGCTAAATTTTTCCGCCATCGAGCCGGACTGGTCGAGGACGAGGACGATGTCTGTCGGCTTGGTGGTCGTCTGCTGCGTGACCGTGCCGGTGGTATAAGACGTAAGCTTAATCTTGTACTGCCCGTTACCAAGATCCGTTGCGGTCTTTTCGGTAACAACAGCATCTGACGTCGTGCGCGACGGGTCAGCCGGGGTCGTGCTGCCGTCGTTCGCATTCGCGGTGAGCATCGGAGCACGGGCCGGGCCGTTTGCCGCCTGCGCGTTCGCCTGAACGAAGGGCGCGACGTTCGTGAAGTTCACGGCGGGGACGTAGCTCTCCGTGCTC
>ENA-OZSF01000296-OZSF01000296.1-human-gut-metagenome-genome-assembly--contig:-NODE-296-length-13137-cov-5.571319_pt1 | contig 13137 bp, 7 predicted proteins | sample MGYA00244120_ERZ653962 | MGnify/ENA primary metagenome ERZ653962 (study PRJEB26926, sample SAMN06164503) | human gut metagenome | biome: ENVO:00009003; feature: ENVO:2100002; material: ENVO:00002003...
CTGCGCATGTCTCGTGGGCTCGGAGATGTGTATAAGAGACAGGTTCCCATCATATCGCGCCCCACACGGATTCCCGACACAAACAACTCTTTTGTCCCCAGCTGCGGACTGCGTTCGTGCAGTTCCTGAATCGTGGATGCAATTGACATGCCAACATCCATGGTTGCCCCAAGTGCGGCTATAATGATTCCCGAAAACAGAAGCTGTCCTATTTTTATCTGTGTATTCTGTGCCACATAATTCAACGTTTCGATATCAGACACATTATACCCGGTAATGCCTGCGGCTTTTCCAAACACAACTGCGGCTACGGCTGCCACAACCACACCGCTGACCGTTCCCACCACTGCAGATACCGTCTTTTTAGAGACTCCGCCCAAAAGCCACAGGGTCAGCAATGTCGAGAGAATGACAACAACAATGGTAATACCGATCGGTGAAATACCCCGGTACATCAGCGGAAACATCAGATAAACAATACACACACCGGTAAATGCCAGACTTGCAATGGCTTTGACTCCTTTTTTCCCACCTATAATACATATCACCAGACAGAAAAAAAGTACAAACAGATAAATTGCCATAGTACGGTCTTTGCTGTATACCGTAACGACAGCATTATCATCTGTGGAACTGACAATGACAATTACGCGCGAACCAACTTCACAGTTCTCCATGCCAAACAAGGAACCGCTTGGATTGACGGCATCAAGCTCTTCCCCTGCATATGCTCCGGATTTAACCTGTACGCGCACCTCCTGTGTCCCGTATCGGTTTCCATCTTCTGCCAGATTATCTTTCGTGATCTTTGTCACGACTGCTTTCTCATAGCTTTGCCCTTCCGTGGAAATCAGGGATACTTTTTCGAACTGGTTTCCTTTGACTAATAACAGTAGGAACCCCACCAGACAAAGGGTTCCCACTAAAACTTTTTTCCAGTTTTTCTTCATTATTATTTAGCGGCTTTCTTTACTGCTTTCTTTGTAACAGTAATCGTAATTGTTTTACCTGCTGCCTGATACTGGCTGGTTGCTGCTGCCTTCACCGTAATTGTAACCTTTCCGGCCTTTTTTACGGTAACTTTTCCGTTCTTATCAATAGTTGCAATCTTTTTGTCGGAAGAGGTATAGGTAAGCGGTGTTTTTGCTTTTGCATTTAAGGAAAAGGCTTTGTCTCCTACGGTTTTTTTGTAAGAGTTCTTCGCCTGAATGGTCTGCTTTACCGCATCTTTTACGATCGTATATGTAGTAGATCCCTGTAACTGTTTTCTGGTCGTTGCATCATAAGTTGTTACAGAAAACTTTTTGTCCGTTACTTTTACGACGGAATAGGTTGGTGTCCAGGTCTGGCTTCTCTCAGAAATAAAGTCCTGTTTGGAAGCAATCAGGCTATAGAATTTTGAACCTGTTGCAGAGTTTGCCTCTAAATATACGGTTCCTTCCGGATTGGTAACGGTTCCGCCAACGGTCTTGTTTACGATTTCATAGCAGTTATTCTGTGCCTGATAATCACTGTCTTTTTCAGCTTCCTCTACAGATTTGTATCCATAAGTGCTGTAAGAAGTATGATCCTTTCCATCCCCCTCAAGCTGGAAGGTTCTGGAATAGGTATGATCATGTCCCTGCATCACCACATCAATCTTATACTTATCCATCAGTGGAGTAAGCTGTGTACGAAGCACCATACCATCGGAATCGGAATGGTCGTAACCACTGCCGTAAATATCCTGATGGAATACCACAATACGCCATTTGGCATCTTTATTCTCATTGATTGCTTTTTTCATGACATTCTCATGCGTTGCACAGTTATAGTTGTTTGTATCAAGAACAATGAACAGGACATTTCCATAACGATAATAGTAATCGGTTCCTGCCTTTGTCTTTCCCTGTACATAATTGGTATCGGTATCGGAAAAAGCATTTGGATTATTAAAATGCAGGCTGTACTGATTCGAAACACTGTCGTGGTTACCAATGGTCGTTGCTACCGGAAGGGAAGTCAGTGCCTCTGCCCCAAGATATCCTGCATATTCCCGCTCGTTGCTTCCGTAGTTCACCTGATCTCCTGCGGACACAAGAAAACTTACATCGGAATGATCCTCGAGTGCTTCATTTAATACGTTGTTCCAGTTATAGCTGTCATTTCTTGCTGCAAGATTTTTTTCCGGTGCAGAAGTTACAACATTTCCTGCATTTTCCATCTTTTCACTCTCACTGCTGGTCTGACCTTTCGAAGCACCGATCTGCGGATCCCCGACATACAGGAAAGAAAATTCATCAAACGCCTGTGTGGTATAGTTTTGTGTATCCTGCCACTTTCCATCCTGAAATACCTGATAATAATAGCTGGTATTTTCTTTGAGCCCGCTTACGGTTACTTTATTGGAAAAATATTTTGTGGTATCTATGGTCACAGCTTCGGTCTGCGCTCCGGTGAACTCTGTCGCACCATCCATATTCTGTCTGGTAGAGATTCTCACCTTTGGAGTCTCAGCCGTTTTGCTGTACCATGCATAATTTAATTTTGTCTCATCCGCACCCGGAGTCAGCGATACATGTTCATACTCACTGCTATAAGCAGCCCAGTTCTTTTTCCAGTTGCTCCAGTCTGTAGATTCCCGGGAAGCATCATTCCAGTGTTCCGTTGCTGCTGCAATCTTTGTCGGGATACCAGTGGCAAACATTCCTGCCAATACGGCGGTGGAGAGAACTCCTGCTGTAAGTTTCATCACATTTTTTCTCATAATTCTTTTGTTCTCCTTGTGAAATCTGTAAGATTTATTACAGGATTTATAATAAACGGGTTATGTAAGATGCACTATCCGTTTTCTGTAATCCTTTTGTAAAAACAAAAAGAGTGGATGCTTTGGGACATCCACTCCACATACCGGCTATGCCATGCCGTTTACGGTTTTATATTTATAGAGCATCTCCGCGTGGTTTTGTTCTTCCACCTGGATATCTGCCAGAAGTTTGCGCACATCAGAATCCCCGAATGCAAACACATCGGTATTATACGTTCCGGACACCATTTTTTCAGAGCCAATGCTGTCTGTGGCAAGGAAATTATCGTTTTTCTTATCTTCCGGATTGGTCATAGAATCATAGGTTGCCTTTGGCTCATACATCTTTCCATCCCTGTCATTGACGTTACAGGATGGGACGCTGCCTTTCATGACCTGTTCCAGAGACTCCACATGCTTCTGCTCCTTTTTTTCCAGATCGGCAAACAAATCCCGAAGTACCGGGTCTTTTGCTTCCTGTCCGTAACGTTTGTACTTCTCCACGCAGGACAGCTCCTGTGTGTGCAGATCCTCAATTGTAGCCATCTCTTTTTCTGTTAAAACCATGGTTTAACCCTCTTTCTTTCCTGATATAATTCTGACGATTACAGAACATGAAAACTCCGCAATCTTCTCCTCTAGTATCTGTAAAAAAATACAACACATACCTGGTAAAATTCACCTGGTAAAATTTCGTCAAAAAGGGTTGAAACTTCTCACAACAGATTGTATAATTTCGTTTGTATTTTATACAATGTTTACAAAAAGGTGGATTATTTTATGGAAGAACGAGAAAAATTAAAATCCCGTCTGGGATTCATTCTCCTGTCAGCCGGATGTGCGATCGGAATCGGAAACGTATGGAAATTTCCATACACTGCCGGACAGGGCGGAGGCGGTGCCTTTGTGCTGTTTTATCTGTTGTTTCTGATTATTCTCGGACTCCCGATCATGACGATGGAATTTGCGGTTGGGCGTGCCAGCCAGAAAAGTCCGGTCAAAGCCTACCAGGCACTGGAAAAACCCGGACAGAAATGGCATATCCACGGGATTATCACATTGATCGGCTGCTATCTTCTTATGATGTTTTATACAACGGTCACCGGCTGGATGCTTCATTATTTTTATATGACGGTCACCGGACAGTTTCAGGGACTGGATGCCGACGGTGTATCCGGACAGTTTACCACAATGCTGAGCAAACCTCTGACCATGGGCTTCTGGATGGTGGTAGTTGTTTGCGCCGGCGTATTTGTCTGCTCCCGTGGACTGCAGAACGGTCTGGAAAAAGTAACAAAGATCATGATGACTTCTTTGCTTATCATCATGATCATTCTGGCGGTCAACAGCTTTTTTATGGATGGTGCAAAAGAAGGCCTTGCCTTTTATCTGATCCCGGACTTTGAACGGATGAAACAGATCGGTATTGCAAAAACCATTACGGGTGCCATGAACCAGGCATTTTTCACGTTAAGCCTTGGAATCGGCGCGATGGCAATTTGGGGAAGTTATATCGGAAAGGAACGCTCTCTGCTTGGTGAATCGGTAAATATTGCCATTCTGGATACGTTTGTTGCTATCACCTCCGGACTTATCATTTTTCCGGCATGCTTTACGTTCCATGTTGACCAGACTTCCGGACCAAGCCTGATTTTTATCACCTTGCCGAATATTTTTAACCATATTCCGCTTGGCAGACTCTGGGGAAGCCTGTTCTTTTTGTTTATGTTTTTTGCAGCGTTTTCCACAATCCTGGCAGTATTTGAGAACATCATCTCCTGCGGTATGGAACTGACCGGATGCAGCCGCCAGAAATCCTGTGCCGTTAATCTGGTACTGATCATTGTACTCTCCCTGCCATGTGTACTCGGATACAATGTATGGAACTGGAAAGGTTTTTCAATCTTTGGCGGGTCTGTGCTTGACCTGGAAGATTTTCTGGTAAGCAACCTGTTCCTGCCTCTCGGTTCCCTGGTATATCTGCTGTTTTGCACAAGCCGCTACGGCTGGGGCTGGAAAAACTACACAACCGAAGCCAATACCGGAAAAGGATTAAAAATTAAAAACTGGATGCGCGGCTACATTACCTATATTCTGCCGCTGATTGTGCTTTTTATCTTTGGATTTGGCATTTATGATAAATTTTTTACAAACTAAGGAGGATTTCTTATGTATCACGCAAATGAATCACGTTACGAAACCATGAAATACCACCGCTGCGGCGACAGCGGACTGATGCTGCCGGAAGTATCTTTGGGCTTCTGGCACAATTTCGGAGATACCGGTGTTTATGAAAATATGAGACAGATGTGCTTTACGGCATTTGACCACGGGATCACACATTTTGATCTGGCAAACAACTATGGACCGCAGCCGGGCAGTGCGGAGGAAAATCTCGGGAAGATCCTTCGGGAAGAACTTTCTTCCTACCGCGATGAACTGATCATCAGTTCCAAAGCCGGTTTTGACATGTGGCCGGGGCCTTATGGAAACTGGGGCAGCCGCAAGTACCTGATTGCCAGCCTTGACCAGAGCTTAAAACGGCTCGGTCTGGACTATGTAGATATTTTCTATCACCACCGCATGGATCCGGATACGCCGCTGGAAGAAACCATGGGTGCACTCGACCAGATCGTGCGAAGCGGAAAAGCACTGTATGTCGGTCTGTCCAACTACGATGGAGAAACCATGAAACGCGCAGCTGCCATCTTAGAAGATCTGCACTGCCCGTTTATTATCAACCAGAATTCCTACAATATCTTTAACCGTACCATTGAAGAAAACGGTTTAAAACAGGCCGCAGCAGATGGGAAGAAAGGAATTATTTCTTTCAGCCCGCTCGCACAGGGTATGCTGACCGACCGTTATCTGCACGGCATTCCAAAGGACAGCCGTGTCAATACCGACGGACGTTTTCTGCATGCCGACCAGTTCGATGAAAAGCGGCTGAACAGTATCCGGAGTCTGAATGAGATTGCGGCTGCCCGTGGTGAAAGCCTCGCACAGATGGCACTCAAATGGGTCATCCGTGACGGTGTGGTCACTTCCGTTCTGATCGGAGCTTCCCGCCCGGCACAGATTCTTGAAAATCTGAAAGTGTTAAACTCTGCTCCGTTTACGGAGGAGGAACTGGAAAAAATTGATCAGTGTGCACTTTCTCTCTAGGTAAAACAAAAACCCCGGATATTTATTTCCGGGGTTTTGTCTTTTCCTGCATCTGCTATTTGACTTTGACTTTTAATTTTAAAACTTTGGTCTTCCCATTGTTTAAGGTTACTGTCACGCGAATGGACGCAGTTCCTTTTTTGTTCGATTTTATGGTACCCTTCTTGTTTACAGATGCAATTTTTTTGTTATTGCTCTGATAAGAAATGCTTTTTACATTGTCCATATTTAAGGTGGCTGCCAGAGAAACCTTCTTTTGTTTTCCCTTCTTCACCTGAACGGTTTTATTCTTCAATGTAACCGTTTTTAATATTTTCGTTGTGACCTGATCCATATCTTTCTGATCCATAAGGACATAATCCTTATTGGAATCTGCTGAAAAATTCACATTTCCGGCTTTTGTAACCGTATAACTCTTGTCGTTTACAAGGACATAGGCACCTGTCTTTTGATCTTTTGCACACACATACAGCTTATTTCCGGTCTGTATGTCTGCTGTATTTACGGTCAGTGTATAGCTTACGTTGCCAGCCGGATCGGTGACCTGGATCGTCACATCTGTGTGTTTTCCATTGTTTTCTTCCATGGTTTGTTTTATCAGATCAGCGGTCACCGTTGTTTTGATGGCTTTATTTTTCCGAGTTCCGGTAACGGTCACGGTTGGTGTATTTTGTCCGGCCGTGTTTCCATCGGACGGTGTTTCTATACCAGCTGTATTTCCGTCAGACGGAGTTTCTACATCGGTTTTGTTTCCGTTGGACGGTGTTCCCCCTCCGGCTGTGTTACCACCCGAAGTATTTCCGCCACCAGAACTTTCTCCGGAAGATGAGCCACCTCCGGTCGCTCCACCGCCTCCGGAAGATGAGCCACCTCCGGTCGCTCCACCGCCTCCGGAAGATGAGCCGCCTCCGGTTGTTCCACTTCCTCCGGAAGATGAGCCGCCTCCGGCTGTTCCACCGCCTCCGGTGGAACTGTCCTCTTTGATTGTAACGGTCGCGGCTTCACTTGTCACTGTTTCGTAATAAGTCTGTCCATCCTTATCATCCGGCTCATATACTGCCTTAAACTGATAAGAACCGCCACGTTTTAAGCCTGATACAACCGTATCAGCTTCCCCATATACGAGTTTTTCCTGTGCCTTTATTATGGTTCCGTCCTGATAAAAAGAAATCGAACCAAGCGGAATACTGCCATTTCGGACTCCATCTACCTTTGCATACAGATGTACGGAATTACCGTTTTCTGTCTCTGCCGTAAGACGAATCGATGGTTTCGCCGCTGTAATGGTAAAGGTTCCGACTTTTTCCTTTATCACATCGTACTGGCTTCCATCCACTTTAAACCAGACATCATAACTGCCCGGCTGCACCGGAACAACATTTTTCCCATCCTGCCGATAGAAAACTTCAGGCTTTACCTGCGAATCTACCGTCTTTCCGTTGTCCGTTCGGACTACATTTACCGTGGAAACAAAGCAGCTCTGTTTCAGCCCTGTGTATGCAGCTGTCTGCTGGATGGTATCATACTGCATCTTTACGGCAATTGGATTTACCGTCACGGTTTCGTTTGCCTGGGAAGGAAGTGCCCTGTAGTTTCCATCGACTGCTCCTGCATAAGAAACTGTAATTGCATTTTCTCCCATATGAAATCCGTTTGCCTCTGAAACCGGAATCTTTATGGCTGCCTCTCCGTTTTGAAGCGTGTTACCGGATACTTCATAAGGGGTCTGGTTAATGTATACCGAAAAACCAGCAGACGGCACGTTCTGTCCCTGTAAGCCGCTATCTGTATAGACCGTCTTCACGGTAAGATTCAGTTCATCCTGCATGGACACGGCCGTTGATAATCCATTTATCGTAGTGGTTGTTTCCTTTTGGAAAACGGGTGAGCCGGAAGTATCCGGATCATTGTTTACAATCAGAGTTACGTTCTGTTCGATCTGTTCATCCGCTGAAAAAGGACGGATTTTGATATGGTAGGTTCCCGGTTTTACCGTAGAACTATTAGCCGTGCTATAGTACATTGGTGTGATCGCATTACTCTTTCCATCTTTTCCCGTTTCGAACATCAAATTAAAATCCGGAATACAAATAAAACTACCTTCCTCATTCGTAACCGTCTCTGAAGAAAGTGTTTTCCCATTAAATGTCACTTCATATTGTAACGGAACATAGACTAAATCTTTAACTGTCTCATCTGTTTCATCCGGCCAGCTCACGTCTGCCAGATATGACTTTCTACCTCCAGAAATCTCTGAAACCGTTGTAGTAATTACCGGATTTTTTATGGTCATATTTTTTACTGCAACCGGTTCCGGTTCATTCCCTGACAACTCACTGGTTTTCCAGATTTCTCCGTTTCCAGACGATGTCCGTTCCAGTGTCATTCCCGCCTGTCCGTCTGTCGGTGTAAAAGAAACCACCGTATCCGCAGCCCTTCCAAGTTCCAGATAGGTGTGATTATACTCCGCAATTCCGGATTTTCCATTTCTTCCATTTAGGGTTTCAAATGTAAGTGCACCCGTAATGGTATCTGTAACATTCAGCTTCTGCTCTTTTCCTAAGATCAGTCGGTTTCCTGCGGAATCCGCACTCACAATCGAATGTACCTGTGGAGTTTCCATCTGGGAAAGATCAATAGCACTTGCCCCTTCCAGTCTGACCGTACAGCTGTCCAAAGCTGCCGGTGCAAATGTTCCACCACCCTTTACTGTGAGGTTTCCTACTTTGCTTATACCTGGAGTTCCGGTATAGGACTGGTCGGTATCTATGGTCAGAAATGTCTTTCCTGCGTGATTTTCAGATACTCCGTATACCTGTTTCGTATCGGAACCGGTAAGTGAAATTTCCACATCACCGGAAACCGTATATTGTCCATCCGCCGCCGGTGGATCCGGCTCCTGCATGGAAAACCAGTCCCCCTGATTTACATACGGTTCCCTGGCACCGGATGCATAGATTTCCCCATTTTGCGTACCGGAAACGTGCGCAAGCACGATCTGTGTCTTACCGTCATATGTTCCGTTCATGGAACCCGCATAAATATTCCCCAGATTGGTGCCACCACCCGTAATCAGAATCTGTGCCCCTGATCCCGGATGATCCCCCATATTCTTTCCATTCTCATAAAGGGATCCGCCAAAGATATCTACATAACGAAATCCGCTGTCGCACGTAACATCCTCAAGAACAAGTTTATGCCCATTTGCAAAAATTGCATCGTGCAGACGATTGGAAAACCGCAGCGTAATGTTTTTAAATGTCACATCCGTATTCAGGATAAATCCCCCCTTACGGTTGGAAAAAGTATTTCCATTTCCGTTGACGGTCACGCTTTTATCAAAAATAAACGGTTCCGCAGCCTCGGCATTTAAAAAAGCACCACTTCCCAAAATTGAGATTTCATCCCCATTGCCGGCAGCCGCATAGGCATCCTCAAATAAATTGTAGGGATTTCCATAGCTTCCATCTCCGGAATGAATAGAATTTCCATGTTTAAATTCCGTATAGATCGTTTTTGCCGCTGTCTGCACAGCCTCCTGCGCCTTTACCGGCACGACAGGCTGCACGGTAATACACATGGTGAGCACGATAAAAAATGCCCATAGACGTTTTGCTACATTGTCTGGTTTCATCTGATTGTTCTTTTTCATCCATTTCTCCTGATAATAAGAACAGGGGGATGAGTCAAAAACTCATTCCCCTGTCACTTCATTGATAGTCTCTACCATCATCCTAACATGGTTTCCTATCATCGTCAACAAATTTATGACCTGTTTTTATACCTGAAAATTGCAAAGTTTAATTCTACCATCCATTTATACAGTGGAATTCTCTTCTGCACAAGTGGAGTTTAATCTTTCATATCATAAATGGTATGCTCATGTTGGTCTTCTGACAGCAGTAGAAGGAGAACTAGCATGAGCAAATATATTCCCGGTAATCAAAAACATCTTACTCTCGAAGATCGCAAATACATTGAAAAATCCCTAAACGCTGGCTGTTCTTTTAAGGACATTGCAAGATATCTTTGTAAAGATCCAACAACAATCTCAAAAGAAATCAGGCTGCACAGGCTCAGCGACTGGTATCACAAAGGCTGTTTTAACAATGCACATAACTTTTGCGTCCACAGATATCATTGCAAAAAAGTCAATGCCTGTGGCAAGATCATTCTCTGCGGTATCAAATGTACCACCTGTCCAACCTGCAACCAGACATGTCCGGACTTTGTCAAAGAACGATGTAACCGACTCGATAAAGCACCTTATGTGTGTAATGGTTGTCCAAAAGCAATCAATCACTGCACGATTGCCCACAAATACCGCTATGATGCTATTTTTGCTGACCGCAAATACAAAGAATGTCTCTCACAGTCCAGGACCGGTATAAACATGACCAGACACGAACTGCATCAGAAAGATATGGTCATCACGCCCCTGATTTTTCAGGGACAGTCTCCATATCAGATTATAACGAATCATCCAGAACTCGATATGTCCGTGAGAACTCTATATTCTTACCTTGATAAAGGAATCCTGTCCGCAAGAAACATCGATCTGAAACGTCAGGTAAAATTCAAACCCCGCAAAGTACACAAGACCCAGATCAAAGACAGATCCGTTTTTATCAGACGTATGTTTTCTGATTTTCAAGCCCTTGAACTTGACCATTTTGCTGAAATGGATACCGTTCACTCATCACAGGACTCAAAGCGTGTCATCCTGACATTCTTCTTAACCCGTGAAAAACTGTTTCTTGCATTCATTATGAACAGATGCACAAAAGGTGCCGTAAAACTTGTTTTTAACAAGTTGGAACACCAGCTTGGCACATATGATTTTTTAACCTTATTCAACACGATTCTTACGGATCGCGGATCCGAATTCGGAGATCCGGAGTCTCTCGAAAACGGCATTAATGGCATTATGCGGTCAAGCATCTATTACTGTGATCCGATGAGAAGCGGTCAAAAAGGCGGCATCGAACAGGCACATACCATGCTTCGAATGATTCTTCCTAAAAAGACCAGCTTTGAATATCTCACCCAGTGGGATTTAAGAACTATCGTAGACCACATAAATTCAACCCCAAGAGAAAGCCTTGGTGGTCGAACACCGTATGATGTAGCACTTGAAAACTATGGTATAGACATCTTAAAAGCACTTCAGCTTAGGCCGATTCCACCCGATGAGGTCAATCTGACGCCTAAGCTGATACGCTTTAACCACTAACTTAGCATAAAAATCTGCTGTCAGGCTGGAACTTAACAATTCACATTTTTTGAATGCGGCCTGTGGAATTTAGTTTCGCACAGAAACTATCCAGAGGCTTGTTTGCCATGCCTGAAAGTAAGATGTTTTATGGAAAGTTAATCTAATTATAGCAGTTTTATAAGGATTTAGCCTCCCACAATTCTAAAAAATCAAAGAATTTTAAAGCGTGGTGGAATTTACCCCTGCACTGGAATTTACTTTTTCAAGTCAGTCTGTTTTTATACCTATATCATCTGCTGATTTTATATTTTATTATTTCTATCTGTTCTATCTGTGTGATATCAATCTTCTGATTGAAAATATAACGAGCCCCACAATATTTCATTTCACTTGCAGATGCATAGCCATCTCCAAGCTCTTCAAGATCTGTATCATCCATGAAAGGATGTTTCTTTTTTTCAGTTCCTTTTCTGTCATCGGTAAGAGGTAACTCTCCTATGGAATATTGCTTTCCGTCTTTTGTTGTTGCAACTACATGATAAAAACACCCTTTTTCTCTCCAGTCATTGACGGGACAAATACTAACCGTATAAGGTGTAATTTCAACAGGGATTGTTTTTTTTGTTTTCTTAACATCCGCTTTTAACATCTTCTCCTTCATTGGAACAACTTTTCCATTAACCAAAACATTTTTTAATGGCGTATTTGAATTATCCGGTGATTGAAATCCCTTATATACTTTCGGATTTTTCCACGCAGTATCATCGGAATAAAAGCCGCACACATTGATCTGAATACCATCACCTGTATCTATTACATCCACCTTACTGGTAGTATCTAACCCACCTAACCAATAATTTGTTCCTTCCAAAGATTTTACGTTCGGAAGGAACACCTTTGCACGCATAACCTTCGTATTTGAAGCAACCTGAATTGATGATATGATTATCTTTTGTTCTTTTCTGCCATCATCTTCTCTACTGTTTGATTTTGCATCAGAATTTTTTCCACACGCACACAGACAATATAGCATTGTAAAAATTAATAAGTACAGACTGATTTTCTTCATTCATAATCCTCCAATTTCTTTTTCTTTAAAACACTAAGGATTAATATGCTTCCTATCACTATAATTCCAATGCCAGCCACATATTTCATCGAACTTCTGCTCTGTACTCCAGCTCCTGTACTTACCTCAGAATCTTCAATATAAGTATCTGAAATCTCCGCTACAGAATCAAATGAATAGACACCGCTTTCCACATTTTGAGTTTCCGGAATTTTCTCCATAACCGGATACTGATACCCCAACGAAATCCAGATACGTGCTGTTTCATCATCCATCCCAAGTGCAACCGGCTGTCTCATTCCCGGTTGACTTCCCACCAGTACTACTCTCGTACAGTCCGATAATGCCTCTCTTTTTTCCAGAAGTATATCATAGTAAGGTTCCACTGTATGTTCTGCTGTCTCTGTAATCATCCATTTTCCAGCATGATTTTTTACTTCTTCCTGTTCTGCTTTTGTCAATACAGACTTTGCTTCTTCACTCAAAGGAAGTCCTTTGGCTACGGTAAACATTCCATATGTCTTTTCCATTTTAAAAGGAATGACCCATACATAATTTGCACTTTCCAGAGCACTTGTGAGTTTTTTCGTATCTGCCGTCTGCAATTTTATAAGATTACAATCCACATATACTTTTAATGCCTTGTCATAATCGATGGTTGCATCCGGCTCTTCTTTTTTCATTTCATCCTGTAAATTACTGATTTCTGTCCAATCACGGCTCGTTATTAACTGATCCTGATCTGAAACCGGTATTTCCGCGGCATACACAGCAGAACCTGTTATCGTATAAATTGTAATCATCATAAGCATTATTTTTAAAATATTTTTCATGGCTATTTCCCCTCTCTTGTGTATACTATCTGTCTCTTATACACATCTCCGAGCCCACGAGACATGCGCA
>ENA-OZSF01000306-OZSF01000306.1-human-gut-metagenome-genome-assembly--contig:-NODE-306-length-12872-cov-3.741125_pt1 | contig 12872 bp, 8 predicted proteins | sample MGYA00244120_ERZ653962 | MGnify/ENA primary metagenome ERZ653962 (study PRJEB26926, sample SAMN06164503) | human gut metagenome | biome: ENVO:00009003; feature: ENVO:2100002; material: ENVO:00002003...
GGCTCGGAGATGTGTATAAGAGACAGGTCAATTGCAGACCGTCCCGGTCTTCTCGTTGGTCTTGTAGGCGGTTTCCTTGCAACATCAGGCGCAACCTTTATGGATCCTGCCGCTGCAGAAACAGTTCCGTCAGGCTTCCTCGGCGGCTTGCTTGCAGGTTTCGTAGGCGGTTACTTAATGCTCGGTATTGAAAAAATGTGCGATAAGATGCCTAAGGCTCTTGAGGGTATCAAGCCCGTTCTCATCTATCCGCTTCTCGGACTCGGCGGTATTCTCGTTGTAATGTGCGCAGTCAACCCGTTCATGGGTATGATTAACTCAGGTATGTCAAACGGCCTTAACGCTATTGCCTCTAACCCTGCAATGATGGTTCCGCTCTGTGCGCTCCTCGCAGGTATGATGTCTATCGACATGGGCGGTCCTTTCAACAAGGCAGCTTATGCATTCGCAACACTTAACCTTGCAAACGCAGACGATCAGGCATACATCATTATGGCAGCAGTTATGATCGGCGGTATGGTTCCTCCAATCGCAGTCGCTCTTTCAAACACATTCTTCAAGAATCGTTGGACAGATGAAGAAAGAAAGAATGCTCCCGTAAACTATATAATGGGACTTTCATTCATCTCAGAAGGTGCAATTCCTTACGCAGCAGGTCATCCGCTTCAGGTTATCCCTTCATGTATCGTTGGTTCTGCAGTAGCAGGCGCACTTTCAGCTCTCTTTGGCTGTAAGCTTATGGCTCCTCACGGCGGTATCTTCGTATTCGCAACAATGCAGGGTACATGGTATTTCTACCTCCTTGCTCTTGCAATCGGTGCAGTAGTTTCAATGTTTATGCTTGCACTTCTCAAAAGACCGATTAAAAAATAATTAATTTGCTATTACCCGTTTTTTGAAATGTTTTGTTCCTCGGCACCGGTGTAAAAGCCGGTGCCACCCCTCAAAACTCAAAAAACTTTCACGACATTAGATTCAAAACTTCAAAGCACAAATTTATTTTATAAAGGAGATTTTATTATGGTATCAAAAGAACTCGTACTCACAAATGCGCAGGGATTCCATATGCGTCCGGCATCGGTTTTTGCAACAGCTATGGGCAAATACAGCTGTGATGTAACAATCAAATTCAACGGCAATCAGTACAACGCAAAGAGCCTCCTCAACATTATTGCGGCTTGCATCAAGTGCGGCAGTGAAATTGAAGTCGTTTGCGACGGTGCTGACGAAAACGAGGCACTTGCAGAGGCAGTACAGCTCATTGAGAGCGGTCTTGGCGAATAATGGCCCCGACAGACCAGTTACAAGAGGTGAAGATTATGCTACACGGAACAGCCGCATCCGAGGGTATCGGAATCGGTAAGGTAATGCTTATTGAAGAACATTCGCTTGAATACACTCCACGAACAGTAACAGATACTGAGGCAGAGTCACAGCGTTTTAAGGCAGCAGTAGATGCTTTTTGCTACAATACTGAAAAACAGGCAGAAAATCTTCGCAGTTCAGCCGGTGAAAAAGAGGCAGAAATTCTTGCAGGTCACATTCAGATTATCAAAGATCCGTATCTCAGCGGTGAAATTGAAAAGCTGATTGCAGACGGTCAATGTGCGGAATCTGCTCTTGAGCATATGTGCGATATGTTTATTGCAATGTTCTCGGCAGCTGACGATGAGCTTACAAAACAGCGTGCGGCTGATGTCAGAGATATCAAGAGCGGTGTTCTCGGCATTCTTCTCGGAGTAAACGAAATTAAAGTAAGCGATGCGCCAAAAGGCACTGTGCTTGTTGCAAGGGAGCTTACTCCTTCTGTTACGGCAGGTATTGTAAAAGAAAACATAGCAGGCATTATTACTGAAACAGGCGGAACAACTTCTCACTCTGCAATTCTTGCAAGAGCGCTTGAGATTCCCGCCGTACTCAGTGTTGAGGGTGTCGCATCAAGCCTGAAAAACGGCGACACAGTTGTAGTTGACGGCAGTGAGGGTGCTGTAATTGTTAATCCGGATGATAACACAGTTGCAGAATACTCCAAAAAGCGTGACGCTTTTCTTGCAGAACGCAAAGAGCTTGAAAATTACAGGGGACGAGAAACAAAATCCGCAAGCGGAGAAGTTTATGAACTTTTCTGCAACATAGGAAAACCCGAAGACGCTGTCAAGGCGGTTGATGCAGACGGCGAGGGTGTCGGACTTTTTAGAACAGAGTTTCTGTTCATGGACAGAACTTCAATTCCGACAGAGGACGAACAGTTTGAGGCCTACAAAAAGGCGGCTCTTATCTTAAAGGGCAAGTCGCTGATTATCAGAACACTTGATATCGGCGGTGACAAGGACATTCCGTACCTTGGACTTGAAAAAGAAGAAAATCCGTTCATGGGATTCCGTGCAATCAGATATTGCCTTAAAAACCGTGAACTTTTCAAATCACAGATTAAAGCCATTTTGCGTGCAAGCGCATTCGGTGACATCAAGATTATGTTCCCGCTCATCACAACTATGGATGAACTTCGTGAGGGCAAAAAGCTTGTTGCAGAATGCAAAGCCGATTTACGCAATATGGGCATAAATTTCAACGAAAACATTCAGGTTGGTGTTATGGTTGAAACAGCATCTGCGGCAGTTATCGCAGATATGCTTGCAAAAGAGGCAGACTTCTTCAGCATCGGCACAAATGACCTTACAGGCTACACAATGGCTTGTGACAGAGGCAACAACGATGTGTCTTACCTCTACTCTCCCCTTCAGCCAAGCGTTCTCAGAATGATTAAACGCACAATTGAGTGCGGTGTTCAGAACGGCATTTCAGTCGGAATGTGCGGTGAGGCTGCCGCAAACAAGCTGATGATTCCGTTGCTTATTTCATTCGGACTCACAGAATTCAGCGTTTCAGCTCCGTCAGTTCTCAATGTGAGAAAAATAATTTCCACATGGACAAAAGAAGAGGCAGACAAAGTTACCGCAAAGGTGCTTGAAATGAGTACACAGCAAGAAATTGTCGAATACCTCAAATCGGTTGTGTAAAACAACCAAGTTAATATGCGTTAATCTCAGTTAAATAATTTGCAAACACGATTAATCCCCGTCAGAAATTCTGACGGGGATTTGTCTTTTGGTATATTAATTAGTTTTTGCTCTGCATACTATCCCTTTTTGAAAAGACGCAACCGCAGTAGTTTTGGCGGTAGAGGTCATATTCTTTTGATAGGATGATTGAACGCTTGTAGCCTTCACGCTTTTTGAAGTCGCTGTACAGCCACGGAATGCCGTACTTCTCGGCAAGCTCTGCACCGATTGAATTGAGCAACTGCGCATTTTTCAGCGGACTGATTGTAAGCGTGGTTGTGAAATAATCAAAGCCGTGTTCCTTTGCGTAGCGTGCAGAGGATTCAAGTCGCAGTCTGAAGCATTTTTCACACCGCTTTCCGCCCTCGGGTTCATTTTCAAGGCCTTTGACATACTCAAAGTAATCCTTGGGCAAATATTCGCCTTCAATTACCTTTACAGGATGTTCAAACGGCATAAGCGACACAAGACGCTTTTCTTCGCTCAGGCGGTAATTATACTCATCTGCAATCGAAATATTCGGATTGTAAAAATAGACCGTGATATCAAAATATTTTGAAAGATACTCAAGGCAGTATGACGAACATGGGGCGCAACACACATGCAAAAGCAGCTTCGGGACTTTTCCCTCCCCCGTTATTTTGTCAATTATCCTGTCGAGTTCTTTCTGATAGTTTATCTTGTTCATACTATTATATAAATTTGCAAATGTAATCAAAAAGTTCTTCGGCTGTGTCTGCAACAAACGGCGCACCTGCGTTCATAAGCTCGTTTTTTCCCCTGAATCCCCATGAAACACCTGCCATTTTTACACCCGCATTGTTTGCCGTAAACACATCGACATCGCTGTCACCGACATAGAAACATTCTTCGGGAGTTACACCGCTCGTATCGAGGAGTGCAAGCAGAGCATCAGGCTCGGGCTTTGTCTTGTACTGTGGTTTCTGCCCCCATGCCTGAGTAAACCTGTGATTTGGAAATGCTTTTTTTAGCATTTTATCAACAAATTCATCGGGCTTGTTTGAAAGCACACCTGTTTTTACACCCTTTTTTGCAAGCTTTTCAAGCATTTCGGCACAACCGTCATATGCGGCAGTGTGGTCGTTGCAATGAACGGCATAGTGTCTGTCGTAATCAGCCTTGACCTTTTCAAAAAGCTCGTGGTCGGTCCACGCATCTCCCATTGCCCTTCTGATGAGCATTTCTCTGCCGTTTCCGACATATGTTTTATAATTTTCAACCGGCTTTTCTTCAAGACCGTTAAGCTTCAGACCGTAGTTCACACTTATAGCAAGATCGGTAAGCGAATTCATAAGCGTGCCGTCAAGATCAAATACTACCATTTTTACCATAAATATCACCTTAGTTTAATCCTTTTTCCTGTTCAAAGAGTATTGCTCTGCATGGTGCCGCCTCAACTCCGCCGAGCTTTATCGGAAACGCACACAAATCATATTCGCCGTCAGCCACTCCCGAAAGATTGAGATTTTCGAGAACGGCAATATCCGCTCTGCCAAGTTCAAGATGTGTTTTAACTTCATCAAACGGAGGTGCGATTGACTCGGCATCCGTACCGACAAGCACCACCCTGCTTTGTGCAAGCACAATTGCGGCAGAATGTGAAAGGTATGTTTTGCCGTTCCCACGAAAGAGTATGCGTTTTCGGCAATACGGCAACAGCTTGTCCATATCTTCGCCCGTCAGCACACCCTTGACCGTTATTACGGTGCATTTTCCGTAGAAAGTGTTAAGCCTTAAATCGGTTATCCCCTTGCCATCAGGGCAAAAGTGGAGAGGAGCGTCAATATGCGTGCCTGCATGAACGCACATAGAAATCTGCGAAAGATTACACTCGTCATCTTCATCAATACTTCTCAGCGGAGTCACAACGGTTTCGGGATCACCCGGATATGTTTCAGTTGTAAGAGTATCTCTCGAAATATCATGAATATACATACATCCTTCGCCTCTTTTCTTTTTGAACATTTTTAATTCACGCAGAGCATCAGCTCCTCAGAGTCTAAGTAAAATATAACTCTGCTTAAATTCAGAACGACCCCACCGTATGAGTAAAGCGGAACATCTGCACTATGATTATACCACATATTACTGCACTTTGCACCTTTATCGGCAAAATTTCCTTGTTTTACGGCAAAAAATAACCCCACAGGAAAACCCTGTGGGGTAAATTGCAATTGTGAATTTAATCAACAGCGATTAATTATTCAACAGAAATCGGTAAACCGACATTGCCTGTTTCGTAACCGCCAACGATGTACTTCTGAACGAGAGTAGCATCCTTGATTGAGATTCTGCCATCTTCGTTAGCATCGCATGCCTTGAATGCGTTTGCATCATCAGCAGCAATACTCATAAGGTTGATAGCAATCTTCTGAATTGTTGTAGCATCTACAACTGTAATTGAGTAGTCACCGTCAGCATCGCCGAGAAGCGGAACACGGGCACCGTCAATCTTAATATTAGCCTTAGCACCTGAGCGTGACGGATAATCAAACTTAGTAAGATCAAGTGTGATTGTTACATCAACGAGTGAATCTTCTTCAAAACCTGCAGAAACTGTGTTAAGAAGCATATTCTGACCATTGAATGTAAGGTCAAATTCTTCGCCTATAGGAGTTGCGCTCTGCTCGGGAAGACCCCAGCTAGCTGCCCAATCATCGTTTGCAGCAAACTTGAACTGATAAGCATCGTCTGCAGATTCAATGTTTTCATACTTAATCTGATATACCTTGTCAGCAACAGGAGTCATGTGGTTAGCTTCAGCGTCAACACCCCATGCTACACCGTTGAGCCAGTTGTTTTCACCGTTACCAACAACTGTAATGGTGTTAACTTTAAGGTCTGTTACCATTTTAACGCCGTCACCTGTTACAGTAATCTTGTTTGTAGCAGGATCGAATGTTACAGTAACATCACAAGCTGTTTCTACATCGAAAGTTACATTGTTATCTGTACCGTCAAGACCGATCCACTTCTGCTCGTCGCCTGTGTTTGCAACAACCTTGAGCTGATAGCTTTTGCCCACCGGAACAGCTGTAAATGTCTTTGTATAAACATCGCCGCTCTTTGTCATTACATTTTCGGGAGCGAGTGCAGGAGAACCCTGCCATTCATAACCTGTGAGTGACTCAACACCTGCTACAACATACTGTGTTGCGTCAGCAGGCTCTGTTGCAGGTTCTGTAGTGGGTTCTGTTGTGGGTTCAACAGTTGTAGGCTCAACAGTTGTGGGTTCAACAGTTGTAGGTTCTTCTGTTGCAGGAGCTGTTGTACCTGAAGGATCAACACCGAGAAGTGTAGCTACTGTTGTAAGCGGAGCACAGTCGGGATAAGCTACGGGATCAGCAAGCTCTGTTGCATACATTTCAGCATAAGCGTTGTAAACATCCATTGGCTCAGCCTCAACCTGTGCACAAATGTCAGCTACAGTTTCGGGAGTGTAGTTTTTAGGATTCTTAACAGCCCAGTTGAAAATAGCCTGTGCAACCATTTCTGCTCTTGAAAAGTAAACCGGGAATCTGCCCTCAGTTACATGACCGAGTGATGTGATTGCAGCCTTCGGACCGTAGTTATCGCTGTTATTCTTCCATGTTGCAGCAAAGTCACGCTTTGATGAATCTTCGGTATTCTCAACTGTACCGCCTGTGAGGTAAATTGTGTCGCCGAGACAAGGCTTGCCGAGTGTTACATTACAGGTCTGGTGACTCTGTGATTTAGTATCAATTGTTGAGAAAATTACAGCATAGTCAGCGTTATCTTTAAGACCGCCGTGATTTGTGCCGTCAGCTGACTTCAATTTTGCAGTATCGAAGTAGTAAAGACCTGTAGCAGTATCCTTCTTACATTTCTCTGCCTTACCCTGCCAAGATGTTTCAGGTAAATCATCGCCTGCTACAGCGTAAAGGTGACAGTATACTGTCTTTGTTGTTCCCCACTCTGCAGGGAGATTAGATGCGTCAAAATAGATTTTTGTGTCGGTTTCTTCAGCTGATGCAGAGAATATGGTCAAGCCTGAAAAACAGGATACAGCCATAAGAACTGCAAGCACCAAACTGAGAACCTTGGATGATTTTTTCATCGCTAATTCCTCCTTTTTTGTTACTCAAATTTCGAGTAATTACATTATATATCAAAATGCTCACATTTACAAGTGGTTTTTGGCAAGTTTGTAAATTTTTTCTAATTCTTGTTTTAAACCTATTGTTATGCGCTAACATTTGGTGTTTTTACTTGACAACAGTTGCAAATAATTGTATTATTTTAATGGTTATTTTTATCTATCTATCTGTTAAGAGAGGTTAAGTTATGGAAAACAGCAAAAAAACCATGGATAAAATCGTTGCCCTGTGTAAAAACAGAGGCTTTGTTTACCCAGGCTCCGAAATTTACGGCGGTCTTGCAAACACATGGGATTACGGTCCGCTCGGTGTTGCACTTAAAAACAATATCAAAAACGCATGGCTCAAAAAGTTTGTTCAGCAGAACAAATATAATGTAGGTCTTGACTCTGCAATTCTTATGAACCCGCAGACATGGGTTGCATCGGGTCATCTCGGCGGTTTCTCTGATCCGCTTATGGATTGTAAGGAATGTAAAACCCGTCACCGTGCCGACAATCTTATTGAAGATTTTGACGGTACAAATGTTGCAGGCTGGACAAATGAAGAAATGATGAATTACATCAAGGAAAAAGAGATTCCGTGTCCTAACTGCGGCAAGCACAACTTTACCGACATTCGTCAGTTCAACCTTATGTTCAAAACATTCCAGGGTGTTACAGAGGACAGCAAGAATGAAATTTATCTTCGTCCCGAAACTGCTCAGGGCATTTTCGTGAACTTCTCTAACATTCAGAGAACAAGCCGTAAGAAAGTTCCTTTCGGTGTTGCGCAAATCGGTAAATCTTTCAGAAACGAAATCACACCCGGTAACTTTATTTTCCGTGTTCGTGAGTTTGAGCAGATGGAGCTTGAATTCTTCTGCAAGCCGGGCACTGACCTTGAATGGTTTGAATACTGGAGAGGTTTCTGCCGTGACTGGCTCTATTCTCTCAATATTAAGGAAGAAAACCTCCGTCTTCGTGACCATGCAAAAGAGGAGCTTTGTTTCTATTCAAAGGCCACAACAGACTTTGAATATCTCTTCCCGTTCGGTTGGGGCGAGCTTTGGGGCGTTGCCGACAGAACAGACTATGACCTTACACAGCACAGCAAAACAAGCGGTAAGACACTTGAGTATTTTGATCCGACAACAAACGAGAAGTATATTCCGTATGTTATTGAGCCGTCACTCGGTGTTGAGCGTCTTTTCCTTGCTCTTGTTGTTGAGGCTTACGATGAAGAAGTTATTGACGAAAAGGATACACGAGTTGTTTTAAGACTTCATCCGACACTTGCTCCGTACAAAGCTTGCGTTCTTCCGCTTTCAAAGAAGCTCAACGAGCAGGCCGGCAAGGTTTATGAACAGCTTTCAGCCGACTTTATGACTGATTATGACGATGCCGGTTCAATCGGCAAGCGTTACAGAAGACAGGACGAAATCGGTACTCCATTCTGTATCACATATGACTTTGAGTCTGTTGACGACGGTTGTGTAACGGTTCGTGACCGTGACACAATGCAGCAGGAAAGAGTTGCAATTGACAAGCTCAACGATTATATTGCTGAAAAGATTAAGTTCTGATTATAATATAATATGATATCAAAAGGACATTCCAAATGGAATGTCCTTTTTTTGCGTAGGGGCGGCTCACCGTATAAGAACAGCGGATAACCTTAAAATTCGGGTTATCCGCTGTGTGTTTTATTCAATATAATAATCTGAATTCAATCAAATTACTTTGAGAGGTTTGTGAGAACCTTTTTGATTCTCTCAACAGCCTCAATCGTGTTTTCTCTGTCACCGAATGATGTAAGACGGAAGTAGCCGGCACCGTTTTCGCCAAAGCCCTCACCCGGAGTACCTACAACATTTGCCTCGTTGAGGAGGAGGTCAAAGAATTCCCAACTGCCCATATTGTTCGGACATTTGAGCCAGATGTAAGGTGAGTTCTTACCGCCTGTGTAGTAGATGCCGAGTTCATCAAGAGCAGATGCGATAATTCTTGCATTTTCCTGATAGTAAGAAATGTTCTCCTTGATCTGCTTCTGACCTTCTTCGCTGAATACAGCGGCAGCAGCACACTGAACAGGCCATGAAACACCGTTGAACTTTGTTGCCTGACGGCGGTACCATGTTGCATAGATATTGTGACCGTCACGCTCAAGCTCCTTAGGAATTATCGTGTAACCGCATCTTGTACCTGTGAAGCCTGCTGTCTTTGAAAGTGAGCACATTTCAATTGCACACTTTCTTGCACCTTCGATTGCAAAAATTGAACGAGGAAGATCCTCTGTGATGAATGCCTCATACGCTGAATCGTAGAGGATTATTGCATCGTTTTTAAGAGCATAGTCAACCCAAGTCTTGAGCTGTTCAGCGTTGTATGCAGAGCCTGTCGGGTTGTTAGGTGAGCAAAGGTAGATGATGTCTGCCTTTACATTTTCATCAGGAAGAGCGGCAAAGCCGTTTGCCTCATTTGATGCGGCATAAACAATTTCTCTGCCTGCCATAATGTTTGAGTCAACATATACGGGGTAAACAGGGTCTGTTACGAGAACAACATTATCCTTTGAGAAGATGTCGCCTATGTTACCGCAGTCAGACTTTGCACCGTCTGATACAAAGATTTCGTCAGCGGCTACTGCAACACCAAAGCTCTTGTAATAATCTGAAATAGCCTGTCTGAGGAACTCGTAGCCCTCATAATCGGGATAGCCCTTGAAGGTTTCCTTGTGAGCAAGATCCTCTGCACCCTTTTTCATTGCCTCAACAACAACAGGAGCAAGCGGAAGGGTTACATCACCGATACCAAGCTTGATAACCTTTTTGTCGGGATGAGCCGCAATATATGCATTTGTCTTTTTTGCAACATCTGCAAAAAGATAGTTAGGAACGAGATTGTCAAAATTTCTGTTAATCTTCATTAAAATCAGTCCTTTAAATCTGAAAGTTAAGTGGGAAAATCAATTACTTTTCAAGTGATGCCTTAATAAATTCTCTGAAAAGCGGATGAGCACGGTTCGGGCGTGACTTGAATTCGGGATGATACTGAACAGCAACGAAGAAACGGTTGTCGGGAACTTCAACAGCCTCAACAAGAAGTCCGTTAGGTGAAGTACCTGTAATCTTCATGCCTGCATTTTCAATTTCCTCTCTAAAATCGTTATTGAACTCATAACGATGACGGTGACGCTCTGAAATTTCATGCTGACCGTAAGCCTTAGCCATAAGCGAATCGGGCTTGATAACACACGGATATGCGCCAAGACGCATTGTGCCGCCCATATCCTCAATGCCTTCCTGTTCAGGCATAAGGTCAATAACATTATGCTTGCCATCGGGTGTAAACTCACCGCTGTTGGCGTCAGCATAGCCGAGAACATCTCTTGCGTATTCGATTACTGCAGTCTGCATACCGAGACAGATTCCGAGATACGGAATATCATGCTCACGGGCATATTTTGCAGCCATAATCTTACCTTCGATACCTCTGTTACCGAAGCCGCCCGGAACAAGAATACCGTCAACATCACCGAGAAGCTCGTCAACCTTGTACTTTGTGAGAAGTTCGCAGTCAACCCACTTGATTTCAACATCTGCGGAATTTTCATAGCCACCGTGACGAAGTGCCTCTGCAACGGAAAGATATGCGTCATGGAGGGCAACATACTTACCGCAAAGAGCAATCGTGCATTTCTTTGTGCGGTTGTTGATACGGCTAAGCATTTCTTCCCACTCGGAAAGGTCAGGCTCTTTGTCCGTTACAATATTGAGCTCACGACATACAACATTTGAGAAATTGCTCTTCTCAAGCATAAGAGGTGCCTGATAAAGCGTTGGAAGAGTAATATTTTCGATTACACAATCCGGCTTTACATTGCAGAAAAGTGCAATCTTGTTGAAAATGCTCTCCTCAAGAGGTTCGTCACAACGAAGAACGATGATATCAGGATTGATACCGAGTGAACGAAGCTCTTTTACGGAATGCTGTGTCGGCTTCGATTTGTGTTCCTCACTGCCCTTGATATAGGGAACGAGAGTTACATGAATAAAGATGCTGTTCTCTCTGCCGACTTCAAGAGATACCTGACGGATAGCCTCAAGGAACGGCTGGCTTTCGATATCGCCCACCGTACCGCCGATTTCCGTAATTACAACATCGGCATTGGTCTTTTCACCTACATTGTAGATAAAAGACTTAATTTCATTTGTGATGTGAGGAATTACCTGAACTGTCTTACCGAGGTAGTCGCCGTGACGCTCCTTTTCAAGAACATTTGAGTAAACCTTACCTGTTGTGAGGTTTGAATACTTGTTAAGGTCCTCATCAATAAAACGCTCATAATGGCCGAGGTCGAGGTCGGTTTCTGCACCGTCCTCCGTTACATATACCTCGCCGTGCTGATACGGGCTCATTGTACCCGGATCGACATTGATATACGGGTCAAGCTTTTGAGCAACAATCTTGAGCCCTCTTGCCTTTAAAAGTCTGCCGAGAGATGCGGCTGTGATACCCTTGCCAAGACCGGATACGACACCGCCTGTTACAAATATATATTTTTTATTTTTCTTATGTTCGGTTATCTCCACGATTACACCTCAACTTCGCCTTCAAATACTTTTTCCGCATTACCTGTCATATATACCGTTTCATCAGTATAGTTGATAATAAGATCGCCGCCCTTGAGCTTAATCTTGATGTCTTCGCCCTTTTTGCAAAAACCGTTTTCACAAGCGGCAACCGCAACGGCACAAGCTCCTGTACCGCAAGCCCATGTTTCGCCTGAACCACGCTCCCACACTCTCATCTTGATTGTATGGTCATCGAGAACTGTTACAAATTCTGTATTCACTCTTTCAGGGAAGAGCTTATCGTTTTCAAACTCCGGTCCTACGGTTTCAATGTCAAGATTATCAATATCGTCCATAAATACCACGCAGTGTGGGTTGCCCATTGATACGCAGGTAATGTTATAGTTCTTGCCTGCAATTTCAACAGGTCTGTCAACAACCTTGTCACCGTCAAGAACAACAGGAATTTCCTTCGGTTCAAGAATAGCCTTGCCCATATCAACTCTGAGGCGGTTAACCTTTCCGCCTGAAGTATAAGCCTTGAGTTTCTTGATACCGCTGAGTGTTTCAATTGTAATTTCATCTTTTTCGTTGATATCAACCATACCGTGGTCATAGAGGAACTTACCTACGCAACGGATACCGTTACCGCACATCTTACCTTCTGAACCGTCAAGGTTGTACATTTTCATCTTTGCATCTGCAACCTTTGAAGGGCAAACAAGAATAATACCGTCGCCGCCGATACCGAAATGTCTGTCGGAAAGTCTTACGGCAAGCGCCTCGGGGTTGCTGATTTCCTGATCAAAAGTGCTGCAATAGATATAGTCGTTGCCTATACCCTGCATCTTAGTGAATTTTAACATAAGCTTTTCCTCTCTCATGTGGTTAATGTCGATAAGCTCCGTGCTGTGCTGTGAATAGTGGCTCTTGAGGCAATCTGCAAGTGCGTTTGCCGTATCAAGAGATGTAAGACACGGAATATTTCTTTCAACAGTCTTACGACGAATTTTAACAGAATCTCTTGAAGGAATTCTGCCCTTTGCAGATGTTGAAATAACATACTGAATCTGTCTCTTATACACATCTCCGAGCCCACGAGACATGCGCAGATCT
>ENA-OZSF01000318-OZSF01000318.1-human-gut-metagenome-genome-assembly--contig:-NODE-318-length-12634-cov-6.850783_pt1 | contig 12634 bp, 8 predicted proteins | sample MGYA00244120_ERZ653962 | MGnify/ENA primary metagenome ERZ653962 (study PRJEB26926, sample SAMN06164503) | human gut metagenome | biome: ENVO:00009003; feature: ENVO:2100002; material: ENVO:00002003...
GCATACGAGATCTGCGCATGTCTCGTGGGCTCGGAGATGTGTATAAGAGACAGATTCAGGCATAACAGCGATTACATCTTGAGAATTCATGTGAGCGAATTTAGCTTGCGCCATAGCTCCCAGCGGGAGGGCGAACATAACTACGAGTAGTGCGATTTTTTTAAGCATAATGTTTATTATTTATTTGAATGATTATTCGTCGGGGGCAAATATAGCGCAAACTGAACGCAATACAAAATAAGCAAGCTTATTTTTAATCTTGAATGCAGTCTATATTCTGAAACAAATGTATGAAATTAATTTGAATATCCCAGTTTTGCAAGTACTTCATTGCTGACGTCAATACTTGGCGAGGCAAAAATGATACTTGATGCGGAAGCACGGTCTACAACTACCGCATATCCGTTCTGTGTAGCAATTTCCTTTACAGCATTGTATATTTCATCTTGAATGGGTTGCATCAGACTTTCACGTTTTTTATACAGTTCGCCTTCCGGACCGAAGTATTTGCGGCGTAGCTCGGCTGCCGATTTCGGGCTGCGGGGCGAGTTGCCCTACATCGACGCCGTGATCGCTGCCGTGAACGACGAGGCCAACCTCGTGGAGAAGGAGCACAAGATCGACCTGATCCGCTGGAACGAAGCCGTGGAACTGGCGACGTTCGACTATTTCGACATTAATTCCATCCTGTCGTACCTGTCGCGTGTCAACATCGTGGCGCGCTGGACGCAGCTCGATGCGGTGCGCGGACGCGAGATGTTCGAGCGTTTGATGGCCGAGCTGGATGGCAAAGGGCTGATAGAAAATAAACAATAGGATAATTCATGAAAACTACAGGACGTGTAAATGGTATCATCTCCAATATCGTAATCGTCAAGGCCGACGGAGCCGTGGGCCAGAACGAGATATGCTACGTGTATACGGGGGATACCAAAATGATGGCCGAGGTCATCAAGGTCGTAGGCGACAGCGCCTATGTCCAGGTTTTTGACAGCACCCGGGGGCTGAAGATCGGCGACAGGGTCGAGTTCGAGGGGCATATGCTCGAAGTGACGCTCGCTCCGGGCCTCTTGTCGCGCAACTACGACGGTCTGCAGAACGACCTCGAAAAGATGGACGGCCTGTTCATCGCGCGCGGTTCGATCACCGACCCGGTCGATTTCTCGGCCGAATGGGAGTTCGCCCCGCTGGCGAAGGCGGGCGACAAGGTTTCGGCCGCATCGTGGCTGGGCGAGGTCAAGGAGCAGTGGGTGAGCCACAAGATCATGGTGCCTTTCACGATGACCGGCAATTATACGGTCAAGAGCATCGTTGCGGCCGGGAAATACAAAGTTACGGACACGGTTGCCGTGGTGACCGACGACGAAGGCCGGGAGCACGGGATCACGATGGTGCAGAAATGGCCGGTCAAGCAGGCCGTGCGCTGCTACGTCGAGAAGCCGCGCCCCTCGCGTGTGATGGTGACGGGCGTCCGTGCCATCGACACCTTCAATCCGATGGCCGAGGGTGGTACGGGTTTTATCCCCGGGCCTTTCGGCGCCGGCAAGACGGTGCTCCAGCACGCTATTTCGAAGCAGGCCGATGCCGATATCATCATCATGGTGGCGTGCGGCGAGCGTGCCAACGAGGTGGTGGAGATTTTCAAGGAGTTCCCCGAGTTGATCGACCCCCGGACGGGGCACAACCTGATGGAGCGTACGATCATCGTCTGCAATACGTCGAACATGCCCGTTGCGGCGCGTGAGGCGTCGGTGTATACGGGTATGGCGATCGGCGAATACTACCGTGCCATGGGGCTCAAGGTGCTCGTGATGGCCGACTCGACGTCGCGCTGGGCGCAGGCGCTGCGCGAGATGTCGAACCGTCTGGAGGAGCTTCCCGGACAGGACGCCTTCCCGATGGATCTTTCGGCGATCATCTCGAACTTCTACTCGCGTGCGGGCCTTGTGAAACTCACCAACGGCCAGACCGGTTCGGTGACCTTCCTTGGGACGGTGTCGCCCGCGGGCGGTAACCTCAAGGAGCCGGTGACCGAATCCACCAAGAAGGCGGCGCGTTGTTTCTACGCCCTCTCGCAGGGGCGCGCCGACTCGAAGCGCTACCCGGCCATCGACCCGCTGGAATCCTACTCGAAATATCTCGAGTACCCCGAGATCCGCGAATACCTCGACGATCATATCGAGAAGGACTGGGTAGACCTCGTGTATGCCGGCAAGACCATCGTGCAGCGCGGCAAGGAGGCCAACGACCAGATCAACATCCTGGGTGACGACGGCGTGCCGGTGGAGTACCACGAACGTTTCTGGAAGTCGGAGCTGATCGACTTCGTGATCCTCCAGCAGGACGCTTTCGACGACATCGATGCCAACTGTCCGATCGAGCGCCAGAAGATGATGTATAAAATGGTGCTCGACATCTGCCGGAAGGATTTCGCCTTCGCCGATTTCGAAGAGTGCTCGCAGTTCTTCAAGGGTCTTATCAACCTCTTCCGCCAGATGAACTATTCGCAGTGGCAGTCGGAGAAGTTCAACGGCTACCTGAAGCAGATCGAGGAGTATGTGAGTGAAAAAACAAAATAAGCTTTAGACCATGACAACACGAGCTTTTCAGAAAATATATACCAAAATCGATAACATCACCAAGGCGACCGTGACCCTGCGGGCGCAGGGCGTCGGCAACGACGAGCTGGCCACCGTGGGCGGCAAACTGGCGCAGGTGGTGAAAATCATGGGCGAGAACGTGACGTTGCAGGTTTTCGCGGGTACCGAGGGATTGGCGACCGACTCGGAAGTGGTCTTCCACGGCGAACCTCCCAAGCTGCGCGTGTCGGACAACCTCGCGGGACGCTTCTTCAACGCCTACGGCGAGCCGCTCGAAGGCGGTGAGATCGTCGAGGGCGAGGCGCGCGAGATCGGCGGCCCGACGGTAAACCCGTACCGCCGTATCCAGCCTTCGGAGCTGATCGCCACGGGTATTGCCGGCATCGACCTGAACAATACGATCGTGACGGGGCAGAAGATCCCTTTCTTCGCCGACCCCGACCAGCCCTATAACGCCGTGATGGCCAATGTGGCGCTGCGTGCCAAGGCCGACAAGATCATCCTGGGCGGCATGGGACTCACCAACGACGACTTCCTCTATTTCAAGTCGGTGTTCGAGAACGCCGGTGCCCTCGACCGCATCGTGTCGTTCGTCAATACGACCGAGAACCCGCCCGTGGAGCGGCTGCTCGTCCCCGACATGGCGCTTACGGCCGCCGAGTACTTCGCGGTGGACAAGGGCGAGAAGGTGCTTGTCCTGCTGACCGACATGACGCTCTATGCCGATGCGCTGGCCATCGTGTCGAACCGTATGGATCAGATCCCGTCGAAGGACTCGATGCCCGGTTCGCTCTACTCCGACCTGGCCAAGATCTACGAGAAGGCGGTGCAGCTGCCCAACGGCGGCTCGATCACGATCATCGCCGTGACGACCCTGTCGGGCGGCGACATCACGCACGCCATCCCCGACAACACGGGTTACATCACCGAAGGCCAGCTGTTCCTGAGGAACGATTCCGACACGGGCAAGGTCATCGTCGACCCGTTCCGTTCGCTTTCGCGTCTGAAGCAGCTCGTGATCGGCAAGAAGACCCGCGAAGACCATCCGCAGGTGATGAACGCCTGCGTGCGTCTGTACGCCGATGCCGCCAATGCCAAGACCAAGCTCGAGAACGGTTTCGACCTCTCGGACTACGACGAGCGTACGCTGAAATTCGCGTTCGACTATTCGGAGAAACTCCTTTCGATCGACGTCAATATCGGCATCACCGAGATGCTCGACACGGCATGGGGGCTCTTTGCCAAATATTTCTCCAAGGAGGAAGTTGCGATCAAGGAGGAACTCATCAAAAAGTATTGGAAAGAAGCGTAAGGCACGATGGCAATCAAATTTCAATATAACAAGACCTCGCTCGGCGACCTCGGCAAACAGCTGAAAATGCGGCAGAAGGCGCTCCCTACGATCAAAAGTAAGGAGTCGGCCCTGCGCTCCGAGGTGAAGAAGGCGAAGGACTCCGCGGGCGATTACCGCCGTCGGCTCGATGCCCTGAAGGCCGAGTACGACTACATGGTATCGCTCTGGGGAGAGTTTGATTGTGACCTCTTGCGCATCGCTGATGTCGAACTTTCGGTACAGAAGATCGCGGGTGTGCGTACACCCGTCTTGCAGGACGTGAAATTCGAGGAGAAGCCCTACGACCTCTTTTCGTCGCCCGTATGGTTCGCCGACGGAATCGATATCCTCAAGCGCATGGCGCAGCTGGGAATCGAATTCGAGGTGTATAACCGCAAGATGGAGTTGCTGGATCACGCACGCCGTAAAACCACTCAGAAGGTGAACTTGTACGAAAAGGTGCAGATACCCGGGTACGAGGACGCCATACGTAAGATCAAACGCTTCATGGAAGACGAGGAGAACCTTTCCAAGTCGGCCCAGAAGATCGTGAAAACCAAACAGCAACAGGCCGGGGAGGGCGCGATGTTATGATAGCGAAAATGGCAAAATACGACTTTGTGCTCTATGCGGCCCAAAGTGAGGATTTTATCGAGAAGCTGCGCGAACTGGGCCTTGTCGACATCACGACGACGGGCTGGGAGCCTTCGGAGGAAGACCGGCAACTGCTGCTCGATATCGAGGGGCATACGAAGGCCGCCGACTTTCTGCGGAATTTCCGTGCCGGGGAAGGTCGTTTCGAGGCCGGTGCGAAACCCTTCGCCTCGGGTGCCGAGGCCTATGAGCACTATGCCGCCGCACACCAGAAGGCCACGGCGCTCGCCGCCGAGATCGCCCGCCTGGAGAAGTCGGCCGACGAGCTGCGGCCGTGGGGCGAGTTCTCGCCCGAGCGTACGAAGGCGCTGGCTTCGCAGGGCATCGTGCTACGCTATTTCTTCACCCCGAAGAGCAACTATGACAAGTTCGGGCCCGAATGGTCGGAACGCTATACGCTTTCGCTGATCAACCGTACCGATTCTACGGCTTATTTCGTCGTCGTGACGGCCCCGGGCGAGGATGTGACGCTCGATGCGCAGGAGATGAAGGCTCCTTCGATGGACGTCCGCGAGGCGGAACGCCGTATCGCCGAGGCGAAGCAGGAATTGCGGGCTCTCGACGCCGAATTCTCGCGCGTGGCGGCTTCGGAGAAGTTGCTCGCGGCACACGCTGCGCAGCTGAAGGAACGCTTGCAGGGCGTGCGCGTGAAAGCCACGGCGCAGCAGGCCGCCGACGGTACGCTGGTCGTCATGGAGGGCTGGGCCGAGAAGGAGACCTCCGACAAGGTCGACGCCCTGCTGGAGGCGTATCCCAATGTCGTTTATCTCAAGGGAGACCCTACGCCCGAGGACGATACGCCCGTGAAGCTCAAGAATAACCGGTTCGCGCGCGTTTTCGAACTGGTGGGCGACATGTATGCCCGGCCGAAATACGGCACGATGGACCTTACGCCGTTCTTCGCACCGTTCTACGTGCTTTTCTTCGGCATCTGCCTGAACGATGCCGGCTACGGTGCTATCCTGGCGCTGCTGGGAGCCTGGATGCTCTCCAAGAACCGCAAGCCCGGCATGATGCGCCAGGCCGCGTGGTTCGCCACCTTGTGCGGCGTGTCGACGATCCTCTTTGGGCTGCTGTGCGGTTCGTTCTTCGGCATCAGCATGTCGGAATGGTTCCCGTCGATCCATTTCTTCGATTTCCAGGGCCAGTTCTTCTCGATCGCGCTGGCCATCGGCCTCGTGCAGATCATGTTCGGCATGGTGCTCAAGATCGTCATGATCTCCTCCACCGTCGGGTTCCGCTATTCGCTCGGTTCGCTGGGGTGGCTGCTGGTCATTTTGGGCGGGAGCCTTGCCGCCGGACTGCCGATGCTCAACTCCGGGTGGGTGATCCCGTTCTACACCACCTCCTCGCCCGCGTTCTATGCGACGCTCGGCGTGGGTGCGGTGCTGATGCTGTTCTTCAATTCGCCGGGCAAGAACCCGCTGCTGAATTTCGGGCTGGGATTGTGGGATACCTATAATAACCTTACGGGTATCCTCTCCGACGTGTTGTCATATATCCGTCTGTTCGCCATCGGCCTCTCGGGCGGTATCCTCGCCACGGTGTTCAATGCGCTTGCCGCCGGGTTCGTGCCCGAAGGTTCGGGCATCATCGTGCGGCTGCTGATCATGATCCCGATTCTGCTGATCGGCCACGGCATCAACCTCTTCATGTCGACCATTTCGTCGTTCGTGCACCCGATGCGTCTGACGTTCGTCGAGTTCTACAAAAACGCGGGCTTCGAAATGTCGATGCGTTCGTTCGAGCCCTTGCAGAAAATAGATAATTCGGAAAACAAATAACAACTAAAACAAATTAAAATTATGGAATCAACAACTGCAATTATTTTGGGCTATCTCGGCGTAGCGCTGATGGTAGGCCTTTCGGGCGTAGCGAGCTGTATCGGTACTTCGATCGCCGGTATGGCATCGGTAGGCGCCATGAAGAAAAACGGAGGGGCTTTCGGTAGCTACATGATCCTGTCGGCTATCCCCGGTTCGCAGGGCCTTTACGGTTTCGTGGGCTACTTCATCATCAAAGGATTCCTTACGGATTCGATGACGTTGTTGCAGGGGGCCGCCATCTTCGGCGCCGGTCTGCTGACGGGTCTGGTCTGCCTCGCTTCGTCATACTACCAGTCGAAGGTGTGTGCCAACGGTATCGCCGCAATCGGCAACGGCCACGACGTGATGGGTAAGACGCTTATCCTCGCGGCATTCCCCGAGTTGTACGCCATCCTTACGGTGGCTGCCGTGTTCCTGATCGCGGGTGCGATCTAAACGGCCGCAGCGGCAAATCGCTCCGCAGGGCGGGACATTCCGGTGTCCCGCCCTGCTTTTTTCAGGGGTGTGGCTTGAATTGTACTTATATTGCATGAATTGATACTTGCCGAAACCCGGAAATGTGTAATTTTGCATTAACTCGAAAGTTCCGGGCAATTGTTTTTCCGTCGGGATGGGACAGTTACAAGTTTTTAAGTGGTATAATTAGGGATTCAGGCTCGGCTGCATCAGTAGCCGGGCTTGAGTTTGTTGGTGGGTTGACGGAAGGGAACGCCGTCTCCGGTCGGGCAGAGATTCCGGCATTGCCGGTAACATTGCCTATGCCTTATCCTGTGGCTCTTCGGGCACTTCGTCGACCTCCTGTTTGATCTGGGAGAGCTTCTCCTTGCGGTATACCTTGGGGGTGCAGCCGTATTTGGCGGCAAAGCACTTGAAGAATGTGCCCCGGTTGACGAACCCCGCCTTGTAAATGATCTCGTCGATGGAGAGCTTGGTCGAGGTGAGCAGCTGCTCGGCCTTGGCCAGCCGGTACTCCTTGATGATGGTGGTCGGGGTCTGGTTCAGGATGCCTTCCAGGCGGCGGTAGAGGTTGCGGATGCTGACACCCATCTCGTCGGCGATGAATTTCGTAGAGATTTCCGTGTTGGAAATGTTGTCGTTGATGATCTTCAGCATCTTGTCGATGAATTCCTTGTCGTCCTGGTGGAGCATCTTGCCGTCGGAGAGTTCGAAGGCGCTGATCGACGATTTGTAATAGTCCTTGAGCGAGCGGTTGCGTTTGAGCAGCTGCTCGGTCACGGCCTTCAGGTATTCGACGTTGAAGGGCAGCGTCAGGCAGATGTCGGCGCCGGATTCTACGCCTTTGATGCGTTCGTCGACCTGCTGTGCCGTCGAGAGCAGAATCACCGGGATATGCGAGGTCAGCTTGCCCTCCTTGATGAACTTGATGAGCGACAGGCAGTCCGATTTCTCCGAGAGCGCATCGCAGATGATGATGTCGGGGTGCATCTGTTTGAGCAGTTCGATCATCGCGTTCAGGCCGTCGGGCATTTTGATATTGTAATCCGGGGCGAACAGCTCAGCCACGAAATTCATGATCTCCGAATCGTCGTTGACCACGAACATCGTCCGGCGGTTTTTGTCGAACGTGAATTCGCGTTGCGTGACGGTCGGCAGCGGCAGCCCGTAGTTCGTGTCGATCGGCACGATGTTGTCGTTCACGGACGTGTTCTCGGCGGTTACTTTCAGCCGCGGCAGCCGCACGGTGAACGTCGTCTGGGCATTGGGGGTGCTTTCGACCGTGATCTGGCCGTGCATGCGGATCACGATGCTGTGGCAGATCGCCAGCCGCAGGTCGCCCTGGAACGAAAGCCCCCGTTCGCTCTTGCGCTCGAAATAATCCAGCACGCGGTAACGGTCGAAAATGGCCTCGATGTCGTCGAGGTTGACCCCGATGCTGTCGTTCGCGGCCGATATGAACAGTTCCCCGTCGTCGTTGCGGATTGTCAGGTTCACCGAACCGTTGTAGGGCGTGTGCTTGAATGCGTTGGACAACAATGTGTTGAGGATCGTCGAAAGTCCTTCTCGGTCGCTCGGCCATGCCAGGTTGCGCTCGATGTCCAGCTTGCAGTGGATGCTGTTCTGCTCGGAATATTCGCTGAAGGTCTCCGCGATTCCCTGGGCGATTTCGGCCACGGGTACCAGCTCGATGTTTTCATTCTCATCGTTTTGCGAGGTGCGGATACCGCGGAACTCGTGGAGCATGTAGATCAGGTCGTGGAGCTTCGACACGTTCTGCCGGATGGTCTGTGCGTATTTGAGGATATAGGAGTCCGATTTACGGTAGGTAATGATCTGCTGGCAGGGCCCCGAGATCATCGTCAGCGGCATGGACAACTCCTGTGTGATGTTCGAGAAAAATCGCATTTTCGATTCGTAGACCTCCTCTTTGCGCCGGCTTTCGAGGCGTTGCAGTTGTTCGGCCTTGCGTTGCCGGTAGCGGAGCAGGTAATAGCGCAGGGTCATGGTGACGGCGGCCAGCGCCAGCAGCATGTAGAGCAGCTTTGCCAGAAATGTGGCGTACCAGGCCGGTTTGAGGCGTATTTCCAGTGAATAGACGGGACTTGTCGCCCCGGTGATGTTATTGCGGTAGCGTACGTCGAGCCGGTAGGTGCCGGGCGGCAGGTCGGCGAAGGACAGCTTCGACGAAGTGCTCGTCCATTGGTCGCTGAACCCGTCCAGCCGCGTGTAATAGGTGTAGTTGCTGCCGTTGACGTAGTCGAGAGCCGATACCGTGATCTCGTAGATGCGCTGCCCGTGCCGCAGCGTCAGCGCGCCCTTGTCGGAGAGCAGGTTGCCGATGTTATGCACCCCGTCGTTGAGGCGCACGTCGCGGAAGAGGATCGGCGGGTTGAACGACTGTTCCTCGAAGCCGGTTTCCTCGACGGTGACCAGCCCGTTGATGCCGCCGAAGAAGAGCAGCCCCGTCTGCGGGTCGGTGAAGTAGGCCCCGTCGCTGTATTCGATGGTGTTCAGGCCGTAGGAATATCCGTAGGTCACCACGTTGCCCGTGTGGGGCGTGTACTGCACCAGTCCTCGGTTGGTGCTCAGCCAGAGGTCGCCCTTGCGGTCGTCGAGGATGCCGTGCACGGTGTTGGTGATGCCCGGGATGAGCGTCGTGTCGCGTGCGACCTGTATCAGTCCGCCGCTCGTGCCGAACCAGAGGCTCTTGTCCTGGGTCTGGTGGATCGTGAAGATGTCGTTGACGATGGCGCTGCGGTTGTGGTCGAATTTGGCGATCTGGTGCGTATTCGTATGCGTGTTGTAGCGTACGGCCCCGCCTCCGCGGTTGCCGAACCACATGATCGAATCGTTCTGCTCGTAGAGGGCGAAGAAGAATTTTTTGACCTCCAGTTCCTCGTTGAAGTGGAGCCGCTTGACCTCGCGGATTTCAGGATGGGTCTGCGATCCGCCGAGCGTGATGCGGAATATACCGCAGCCTACCGAAGCCACCCACAGGGTGTCCGGCGCCGTCTCGCGCAGCGTGTGGATGAACCGCATCTCCTCGGGGACGCCGAGGCGGTGGATCCTTCGGTCGGCATAGGAGTAGTAGTTCAGCCCGTCGCCGTCGGTGCCGATCCACAGCAGGTTGCGGCTGCTTGCGGCGAAAGTGTAGACCGAGTTGTCCAGCAGATCGCTGTTGGCCGTGGTTTTCTGTTCGACATGGGCTGCGTCGAAGGTCTTTCTGTCGTAGAAGTTGGGGATGCGCAATAATCCTTCTCCCTTGGTGCCCACCCACAGGCTGCGTTCGTGGTCGACGTAGAGCGCACGCACGGGCTTCGAAAGGTTGTAGGGCAGGTCGTTGAAGGTGATCGAGCGGAAAGCCACCGCATTGCGCGTGTACTGGTAAAGCCCCTGCCCGTCGGTGCCGATCCATACGATCTCCTGCCGGGCATCGCGCAGCAGCGTCATGGCGCCGCAGGTGATGTTGATGTGCTCCGTGACGTATTTTACGCTGTTTTGGGGGGTGGTTTTCAGACGGACGACGCCGTTGGTGTTGAACGACACGAGGTAATCGTCTCCGTCGCTGATGATGCGGGACACCTGTCCCATGGCGGCCAGCTCCTCGCGCATATCTTTTATATATATGATCTGACGGCTTTTGATGTCGAACTCGTAGAACACTTTGTTCCGGTCGATGAAATAAACCCTGTTCCCTTCGCGGAATGCGAATTCCGGGAGCGAAGGCAGGGCTATCTGCTGTGTTTCGCCGAATCGGATGTCCCCCTGCCCGTCGGCGGGAATTTTCACCGGCATACAGAAAATACCCTTGCGTGAAAAGCTCCACAGGTTGCCCTCGTCGTCGAGCACCATCTCCAGAATGTCGGCATACCGCCCTTGCTGCATCGGCCTTGTGGGGGCGAATTCATGGCGCGTGCGGTCGTAGTAGCTGAATTTGTTGTCCTGTGTGATGACGATCACCTCGTCGCTGCTGCGGGTGACGACCCGGTACATACCCTGGAAACAGGTGTGCGGTTCGACGTGCTTGCTGTCCGGATCGAACAGGTCGAGCCCGTAGTTCGTGCGTATCCAGAAAAGCGAGTCCGTCGTCACGGCGATCTCCTCGATGAGGTTGCCCGACAGTGGGGTATATTCGCCCCAGTCGTTCGGGAAGAGGCGCATGCGTTCGCCGTCCCACATGTTCAGCCCGTCGCACGAACCGACCCAGATGAACCCGTGTTTATCCTGTGCCAGCGAGAGGATGGCATTGTTCGATATACCTTCGCGGCTCGATATCTGCCGCAGGTTGCTGGCTTGTGCCGCTGTGCTGCACAGCAGGTGTATACAGACCAGGTAGATTATTCGTTTCATGGAGGGTTGCGGTTTGTGGAAATTTTATGTTGGTTGTGCAAATTTATGCAATTTTTTTCGTAAAAACAGACTAACCATTGTCATTTTGGGCATGAAAACAGACATATTTCGTATCTTTGTCCCCGGGAAATCCCCTCTGGAGCCTCTGTTTCGGCGGTGGCCGGTGGTAAAAAACGGAATATTTTGTGTTTGGCACGGATGTGTACTATTTCTTCATGGATACGGACTGCCGATCATTCCGGGTTTCCTAATTTTGTTAGCGGAAAACCTAAAAACCTTATTGCCCTATGAAAAAAATCGTACTCCTGTCGCTGTCTGTTTTCGCGGCGTTTTCTCTCTCTGCCCAGCAACCCCGCGACTGGGCGCAGTACGGGCGTTACGAACGGCAGAATGCCGCCCTGGCGGGTGAACCCGTCGAAGTGGTCTTCATGGGCAATTCCATTACGGATAACTGGATCGGGGCCGATCCCGACTTCTTCGCCCGCAACGGCTTCGTCGACCGGGGTATCAGCGGCCAGACGACCGCCGAGATGCTCGCGCGTTTCCGCCGCGACGTCATCGACCTGAACCCGAAGGCCGTGGTGATCCTTGCCGGTATCAACGACATCGCTCAGAACAACGGCGCCATCAAACTCGAAAACGTCTTCGGCAACATCGTCTCGATGTGCGAACTGGCCAAATTCAACGGAATCCGCGTGGTGCTCTGCTCGGTGCTGCCCTGCGACCGGTTTTCGTGGCGTCCCGAGATCAAACCTGCGGCAGCCGTCGCGGAGCTCAATACGATGCTCAGACAGTACGCCGCCGAACATAAGATCCCCTATGTGGATTACCATGCGGCGCTGGACAACGGCTCCGGCGGCCTGGACGCCCGGATCTCCCGGGACGGCTGCCATCCGACCCTGTACGGCTACACGCTCATGGAGCCGATGGTCGTCGAGGGGATCAACAAGGCCCTCCGTACGAAGCAGGCGCGGTATACCACCCCGATACCCAACGAATAACCGATAACAGATAATGAAGAAAACACTCCTCCTCACCGCTGCGGCAGTTGCCGCATGTGCTTTTGCCGCCTGTGACCGGACGTCGCCGAGCCAGGCCCGCAACCTCGAGCGTGCCAAGGCTACGCTCGATTCGGTCTATGCCTCGTATGGCGTCGCCGACCGCTGCCTCTTGCGCGAAAACTATCCGTTCAATGCCGATTACAAAGCGGGTTATCTCGCCTCCGAAGACCAGGCGCGTCCGAATCCCTATTCCTACCTGTGGCCCTTCTCGGGAACGCTCTCGGCTGTAAATACGATCCTCGAGGAGGATGCCTCCTATCGCAGCGTGCTCGACGGCCGTGTGCTGCCGGGGTTGGCCGAGTACCTCGACACGACGCGGATGCCGGCGGCTTATGCCTCCTATATCAATAC
>ENA-OZSF01000327-OZSF01000327.1-human-gut-metagenome-genome-assembly--contig:-NODE-327-length-12477-cov-4.892207_pt1 | contig 12477 bp, 10 predicted proteins | sample MGYA00244120_ERZ653962 | MGnify/ENA primary metagenome ERZ653962 (study PRJEB26926, sample SAMN06164503) | human gut metagenome | biome: ENVO:00009003; feature: ENVO:2100002; material: ENVO:00002003...
GCATGTCTCGTGGGCTCGGAGATGTGTATAAGAGACAGATAGTTACGGTTAGAACGAACTTAAAATAGGAGGTGTTCGACTTGGATAATCACAACGAGAAAAAGACAAAACAAATCAAACGGATACTGGCTATCATTACCATTGTTTTTGTAATCCTGATCGGATATTTTATCGGGCGTCCCCTGGTTCATTTTGTATCGGATCCCAAACAATTCCGTGTCTGGGTCAATGACAAAGGAATATGGGGAGTCCTTGGTTTTATTGGAATGAACATCCTGCAGGTACTCCTTGCGGTAATTCCCGGTGGTCCTTTTGAAATTGGTGCCGGATACGCTTTCGGGGTAATCCGTGGCACACTGATCTGTGATTTTGCCATGACAACTGCAAGTGTCATCATCTTTCTGTTTGTGCGCCGTTTCGGCATGAAGTTTGTGGAATTGTTTGTAAGCCGTGAAAAAATAGAATCTGTAAAAATATTAAAAAGTTCCAGGCGTTCGGAGAGCATCATTTTTCTGCTCTTCCTCATACCCGGAACTCCCAAAGACCTGTTATCTTATCTCGTCGGACTGACCGATATAAAGCTCTCCCACTGGATCATTATCTGTGCAGTTGGCCGTATGCCGGCAATCTTTCTTTCCGTCTTAAGCGGCAACGCATTAAACAAAGCGGATTACACATTTGTCATTCTGATGTTTGCTGTCATGATTGCCCTGTCCATCTGCGGATTTCTCTTTTACCGCTCCCGCAATAAAACAGGCAGCGGCTCCGAGAACGACAAGGAATAAATTCAGTACGGAGCACGGCAGACTCTCTGCTGTTCTCCACAACTGCTGCATTCGTCCAGAACTTTATTAATGCAGACGTGACACACATCCCCATCTTTGTCTTTCACACGGATCACATGTGTGGATACCCACTGATAGTAATCTCCCCATCCCTTCTGATACAGCTTGACGCAGACTTCTTTCCGTCCCTGCCCCAGCATCTGTAACAGACGTTCCCTGGAGAAATTGTCCAGAAACGCACGCTGGTAATTCGGGTGTATGTTTTCCACCCCGACATCAATCAGATCATCATATTTTCCACTGCTCGGCATGTCATTTGCCAGAAATCCGTCATCCTTGATCATGGTATATGTATTTTTTGTAAGATTTGCTGCCACAATCATCGGAAATGCTTCTGACACTGCCTCAAACACTGTCAGTACCTCCTCCATGCTGATTCCATTCAGTGCTTCGAACTCTTTAAACGATCTTGCACTCTTCATCTGATGCACCTCCCAAACCTCGTTTTCATTTGTTTTTGCCCCTCTTTTACCCCTGCCTTTATTATAAATAAAACGCGTCCTTTTTACAATAGACAAAGCCCGCGGAATGATAAAAGAAAAACAGCCGAACCCATATCCTCTATGTTTCCAGCTGCTTTTTCAAGAGCGATAGACGGGGCTCGAACCCGCGGTCTCGACCTTGGCAAGGTCGCGCGTTACCAACTACGCCACTATCGCATATGTAAGCTCTCTCGTGAGCACAGATAAGATAATAACAGATACATGCTCTTCTGTCAACCACTTTTTGAATTTTTTATACATTTTGAAAAATTTATACCAATGGGAAGTTTAAAATTAAACGCATGAATGTGTATTCCCTGCATAGAATATACCAAAGCTGGAAATGGAGGTAACAAATGAGTGCAAAAACCAGAATTGTCGTTCTTCATATGAAAAAACTTGTGTTTGCAGGTATTGTCACAGGACTTGGTATCCTGCTTGTGATCTTCCTTGGAATCCTGCTTGGCAGTTCCCACAAACAGTCCGCAGACAACGAAGCGGTGGAAACCATGTACGTTCCGGGTGTCTATACCTCTTCTGTCATGATTGATGGAAATCCGTTCGATGTACAGGTATCTGTAGACGAAGACCATATCAACGAAATCACCATGGTTCATCTGGATGAAACTGTAGAAACCATGTACCCATTGGTCCGTCCTACGCTCGATGAACTGGCAAAACAGATTATTTCCAGCCAGTCCCTTACGGATCTTACATATTCCAAAAACAACCAGTATACCTGTCGTCTGCTCATCAGTGCAGTATCCGAGGCATTGGAAAAGGCATCACCCGATCGGTGATGCCCCACATGCAAATATCTGATAAGCAGATCTTATTGTGCCTCTGTGTTTAATCCACTCACGTAGCTGGACAATGCAGAAGTATTGGTATAATACGTCTGTGCCGGCTTATTATCCTCATAATAATTGTATCCGGTATAACCGGCCCATCCAACGATGGCAACTAAAATTGCACATCCACAGATGATACCAATGATTTTTTCCGTTTTCTGCTTTGCCATCTCTTTTTTACGATTGGCTTTTTCTTTCTTATATTTATCTACCTTTGCCTGACTCATATTTCCTTCTCTCCTAAATCTGTTGATGGTTCTATTCTACACATTTTCAACAGAAAAAGCAAGTAAACGGTTTTACATATTGCGGGAGATATCCAGGCACTTCATCATTGCCTCGATCACGCTGCTGCGCATGCCTTTTTCCTCCAGCACACGCACTGCCTGAATGGTGGTTCCTGCCGGAGAGCATACCATATCTTTGAGTTCTCCCGGATGTTTTCCCGTCTCAAGAACCATCTTTGCACTTCCAAGTACCGCCTGTGCTGCAAATTTGTACGCCTGCTGTCTCGGCATTCCACCAGCCACTGCTGCATCTGCCATGGCTTCAATAAACATAAATACATAGGCCGGAGAGCTTCCGCTGACGGCAGTAACCACATCCATCAGATGCTCCGGAATGACTTCCGTCTGTGAAAATCCACTGCAGAGATCCCGCACCAGAGCCATATCCTCATCCGTCACACGTGCTCCCGCACACATACCCATCATGCCTTCTTTGACCATAGACGGGGTATTCGGCATCGTACGAATCACTTTTAAATTTCGTCCGAGCACTTCATCAAACCATACCAGTGTCTTTCCCGGCGCGATGGATACCAGAATCTGCTCTTCTGTAAGAAGATCCTTGATTTCCTCTAACACTTCGGCATAAAACTGTGGCTTTACTGCCACAAACAAAATGTCTGCAAATGCTGCCACATCCCGGTTGTCCGTACTGATCTGCACTCCGAACTGTGCTTTCTTTTCTTCCAGCGTTTTCTTCGTACGACAGGAAATCATCATCTCCTGCGGAGGGCATTTTCCGGATTCCAAAATTCCCTGTATCATGGCTGTTCCCATATTTCCACAGCCGATAAAACCGATTTTCTTTTCCATGTCATTACTTCCCTTCCAGTAATGACTATCTAGTCAAATAATTTATTTTGCTATATATTAACTACGATAGTCTCCATTAATTTTTACATAATCATACGTCAGATCACATCCCCAGGCTTTGGCAGATGCCTCTCCCTGATGCAGATCAATATTGATATAAATTTCATCTTCCTCTAAGATTTCTTTTGCTTTCTCCTCAGAGAAATCTACACCGGCAGCATTTCTGCATACGGCAATGGTTCCCTTGGACGATGCCAGATCCACATCCACTTTGTTGATATCAAACTCCGCATCCGCATAACCGATTGCACATAAAATACGTCCCCAGTTGGCATCTTCCCCAAACATTGCACACTTAAACAGTGGGGAACGGATCACACTCTTTGCAATAATGATTGCGGTATCCTGATCCGGCGCACCGCTACAGGTACACTCCAGCATCTTCGATGCTCCCTCACCGTCCTTGGCAAGCATCTTGGTCAGCGTCATGAGTACCTGATACAGCGCCTGACGGAACGTATCATAATCCTCTCCCTCTGCTGTGACTGGCGTATTTTCTGCCATGCCGTTTGCCAGAATACTGACCATATCATTGGTAGAAGTATCTCCATCAATGCTCAGACAATTGTACGTCACCTTTACAATCTCAGAAAGTGCTTTCTGGATCATTTCTGAGGAAATCGCAACATCGGTTGTAACAAAATTTAACGTGGTAGCCATATTCGGATGGATCATGCCACTTCCCTTTGCCATACCGCCAACCGTACAGGTCTTCCCGTCAAGCGTAAAAGAAACCGCGGTCTCCTTGGCATAGGTATCGGTTGTCATGATGGCATTTGCTGCTTTTCCATGATTCTGTGGAGAAAGTCCGCGTGCCAGCTCCTGCACATGATCACGGATCGGTTCTATCGGAAGCTTCTGTCCAATGACACCGGTTGATGCCACGATCACCTCGTCTGCCTTTATTCCCAGCTCTGCTGCAGCCAGATCACACATCATCTGTGCCTTTTCTTCTCCGTCTGCATTACAGGTATTGGCATTCTTACTGTTGACAATAACAGCCCTCGCCTTATTTCCGGTTGCTGCCAGATGTTTCTTTGTCACAAGGATTGGTGCACCCTTTACTTTATTCGTTGTATAGACAGCCGCTGCCGTACACTCTTTCTCTGACCAGATCAGTGCCAGATCATTTTTGTTCCGATCCGGATTTAACCCACAGTTTAATCCGTTTGCGGAAAATCCTGCAGCCGCACATACACCGCCCTCGACCTGTTTCATTGTTATATTCATAATTTTTATCTCCTTCTAAGTTATAGTAGTAAAAATCCTCAGCAGAATTTCTCCTGCTGAGGCACCTTTATCTCATTCCATCTGTTTACTTTATGTACTTATCCAGTTCATGAGATACCGCAAGCACATTGTCAAGTTTCTGTTTTGCCTGCTCGGCATTGTTTAAATTCTCAACTGACAGATCCGCTACCTGTACGGAAGAGGCCGTCACTTCTTCCGTTGTTGCAGAAAGATTACTGATATTGTCTACAATCTGATTGTTTGCATCCGACAGACGGTTTAACATGCCGTCAATGCCTTCGATCTCCTGAACCAGTGTATTGACATTCTCATTCATTCCCGAAAAACTCTCAGATGCTTTCGCAATCATGGAATCCTGCGCATTGGTAGCCTCAATCGAACGGCTCACCGCCGTTGCTGCATCCTCTGCATTTTTAAACAATTCATCCAGAATCTGTGCGATGCTTTCTGTCTCACTTCTGGTTTTCTCTGCCAGCTGACGGATTTCATCAGCCACTACAGCAAACCCTTTTCCGGCTTCCCCTGCACGGGCACTCTCAATAGAAGCATTGAGCGCCAGCAGATTGGTCTGACTGGAAATGGAAAAGATGGTATCTGCAATACTCTTTACTGCCTCGGTACGCTCCTGTAACGCTTTCATGGAATCTGCCACTCCGGAGTTTGTCTCTGCGATTACCGCGGACTGTTTCTTCAGATTTTCCATGATCTCCATACTCTTCTGATTCAGTTCCCCGGACTGCTTTGCCACTTTTACCATATTCTCGGAACTTTCCAGTGTCTGCTCAATTGAATGCTGGATATCCTGTGTCATGGTTGTCTGTGTCTGGATATTTTCCGCCGTGCTTTGCGTGCTGGAAGAAATATCTTTCATCGCACCATTGACCACCTCTGTCGATCCATTCAGATCATTGACAATCTTCATCACGGATTCCGTACCCTTACGCACTTCTTCCGCCACACCGATCACATCGTCTAAAATTGCCTGCTGCTTCCGCTGCTCCTGCTGTTCACTGTGCCGGGTATCATGGTTGAATTTCTGTGCCACATTTGTTGTAAAGATCACAGCAAATACCAGTACCCCCAGTGCCAGCAGATCCAGTACAAGATTGGTTGTCCCGGCTACGCCTTCCGGCTGCTGACGGATCTGACCAAAGACAGTCAGCGCATTCAATACAAGATAACCGATGCCGCCGATTCTGGAATATTTCGGATCAAAAAACAAAATACAGCCGATAAAAGGAGCCAGTCCCAGAAAACGGATAAAGCTCTCCGTATATGCAAAAGTCATGAAAAATGATACGAGATATAACCCGATCAGTGCCAGATATCTCAGCCGCTCCGATTCCGGACGCCGCTTCCATCCAATGAGCAATGCACCTCCGGAGACTACTGCAATCACACTGACAAATGCCGCAAAGCCCAAAGAACGTACTCCTTTTGCTCTTGATGCCCAGAGCATAAACAGAATAAATGCATAAAAAATCAGATATTCTGTTACAAAAAAACGGTTTACTCTCTGTATCTGCTGCCCTTTTTCCGCAAAGCGATAATATTTTTCTTTTATTTTCATAATCAGTCCTCTCCCCTTTTATAGTTATAACACACGAAAGTTTCTGTTTCCATACTAGCACAGAGCAAAATAAAATGCAATTCTGTCCGCTGTAATAATCTTATTCCAGTTCTTCCATGACACTCTTATATGCTGGACGAATAATTTTGTTGCATCCCACCAGCTCCTCCAGCCGGTGTGCACTCCATCCTGCAATTCTTGCAATGGCAAACAATGGTGTATACAATTCCGACGGAATGCCAAGCATTTCATATACGAAACCACTGTAAAAATCCACATTCGGGCTGACACCCTTGAAAATATGACGCTTTTCTGCGATCAGTTCCGGAGCCACTTCTTCTATCATATTGTAAAGGTTCATGTCTTTCTGGCGTCCTTTTGCCTCCGCGAGATGCTCCACATAGCTGCGGAACACACGCTCTCTCGGATCAGACAGGGAATACACGGCATGTCCCATACCATAGATCAATCCCTTCTTATCAAAGACCTGTCCATCCAGCATCTTTCCAAGATAGGACTTCACCTCGTCACGATCGCTCCAGTCATGCACATTTTCCCGGATATCATTCATCATCTGCATAACTTTGATGTTGGCACCGCCATGCTTTGGTCCTTTCAGGGAAGACATTGCCGCAGCGATGGCAGAATATGTATCCGTACCGGCAGAAGTAACCACACGGGTGGTAAACGTACTGTTATTACCGCCGCCATGCTCCATATGAAGCATCAGTGCCACATCAAGCACCTGTGCCTCCAGCTGTGTATACTGCTTATTCGGCCGCAGCATACGAAGGAAATTCTCTGCCGTGGAAAGCTTCGGGTCCGGTCGGTGAATATACATACTCGAATCATTTTCATAATGATTATATGCGTGATATCCATATGCCGCGATCATCGGGAAATTGGCAATCAGCTGCATACACTGACGGATATTGTTCTCAATGGAAGAATCTGTCGTATACGGATCATAGGCCGCAAGTGTCAGAATACTTCGTGTCATGGAATTCATGATATCCTTAGAAGGCGCCTTCATAATAACGTCTCTGGTAAAATTGGTCGGAAGTGTCCGGCTGTTGCCGAGCACCTCACAGAATTCATCCAGCTGCGCCTGATCCGGAAGTTCTCCAAACAGCAGCAGATATGCTGCTTTCTCGAAGCCGAATTCGTTCGGTCCAATGGATTTGATCAGTGTTTTTACATTATATCCGCGATACCATAACTCACCGTCACATGGCACCTGTTTTCCATTTTCATCTTTGAAGGACACAATCTTTGAAATACGGGTCAGACCTGTCAATACACCCTTTCCGTTGACATCGCGAAGTCCTCTGTTTACCCCATACTCCTGAAACAATCGGTCCGAGATCGTATCATTCGTAATACACATATTCTGTTTTGATGCTGCGTAATTTGCTAATAAATCTTTTTTCTCCATACTTCACTCTCCAATCTGTATAGTCTTAATTATATCGTACTTGGTTCTCAAAAAAAAGCATTTCATAAATTTTTTATATCTTTTTACGCTTTGTATATAAATTTTATACCCCATAAAATTTCATCAGTGCATCGTAAACATTCATTTTTCCATAGCCCCAGGCGGTATTCGGATAGGATACATCCGGGTTCCTTTCGCACCCGCGGATCAGAATATTTCCGATCTGCACCGAATTTAAAAGCAGTCTTCTCCCACGGCTGTTTCCCCACTCCATGATCTGTGCACATGCTCCTGCCGCAATTGCAGAAGCTGCACTCGTTCCCGTCAGTGTCACATAATTTCCAAGCCTTCCTATCGCCTGCACGCCCACAGCCGGAGCCACAAAATCCGGTTTTACAACCGACGCAATGGTATTCCCCCTCCCGGAATCCAGATATAAAATACCACTCTTTTGATCCATTCCACCCACCCCAATCGGAATTTTTGCCGAAGACGGCACGGTAAGTGTCACATCCGGATCCGGACGCAAAAACACCACGTCTTTTTCTAACATTCCACTCATTGGCAGCCAGATATGAAATTGTCCTGTGATCGTGGTACTCGGATTAACATACAGCGTCCAGATCCCTGCCGCCGGGTTTTCAAACCGGATAAACACCAGCTGATCCCCCCGCGTGCGTCCCACCTGTGCATAATCAATTTCCACTCTTGTCCCTTCAAATATAAATTCCTGTTCCTGATGCGAATTTCCGGGCACATTCTGCGCCGGCATAAGAGTGCCTCCCGGCGAACGCACCGCCACCACAAACAATTCCGGTGCACTGGCCCACAACTCAAGATAAAATCCCCGCATCCGCTGTTCCACATTCACCTCTACCGCAACCATCGAATTTCCATCACTTTTCCCGTAAAAATGATGTCTGGCATTCGCCTCATTTCCGGTTGCCACAACCGCACACCGGCGCCATCTGCCCGCAATATCATCAAGAAGTTCCGAAAGATTGCTGCCACCGGAATGGCTTCCGTTGTTTGTCCCGAGACCAAGGCACAGAATAAGGGGCCGCCCCAGTTTTCTGGCAGTCTCTTCGAGATATTCAATTGCCGCCATAACGTCATTTTCCTGATAGGCAGGCATCTCCTGCGGAATATAAAAAAAGTCTTTCAGATATGGTTTTGCCGGTTTTAACTTTACAACCAGAAGTTCCGCATAAGGAGCCGCCCCAGTAAAACCAGCCTGCAGATCTTCACTTCCGCAGGCAATACTTGCCAGCATGGTTCCGTGCCCATCTTCATCCGTCACTGGAACCAGTTCCCGCGGATGTTCCTGTTCCAGTGCCTCATTGATCTCTTTTTGTGTATATTCCGTTCCGTACAAAAATCCCTGAGGGGTATTTTTCTCCCCCGCCGGAATACTCTGATCCCAGATTGAGCGGATTCTTGTACTTCCATCGGCATTTCGGAAACAGGGCAGTTCATAGGAAATTCCCGTATCAACAAATCCAATAAAAATACCCTGTCCCCGAAGGGACAGGGCTGGCTGATTCTGCAGCTGCAGGATACCGGTTGTCTCCAGTGCAAGCGTATCCAGCAGTCCGAAACATTTTGGGATAATCGAATATCCGTATGTCCTAATGCTCAGCTGCGGCACCTCGTCCCGGTCAAAATATTCTGCCACAAATTTTTCACCGATATTTTGTATACATTCTGCCCGGTCGTCAGAAATCTCCAAAGACTCTCTGGCAATCAGGATATCGTAGGTATTGTTGGAGCGGATAAATGCATCACAATTTCTATCCATAAGAAGCTCCCACACTTCTTTTCCGTAACTATATGCACAAAACTTTCAGAATAGAACTTATTCTTTTACACATGCCACGCCATACGGTTCCAGTGTAAGAATTCCCTTGATCACCTCTCCCGTCAGAAGATCAATTCCCTCTACTCCGGAAACAATCTGCGGTCCGGTCGTATCATTCAGATAAAATACATACCGTATACCATCCGCTTCGCGTGTGTGACGTTCCACGCCATATGGAAGTTTATACATCGAAACTCCCGCTTTTTTCAGTGTACGCGCATACAGGTGCTGCATGGAAGCATCGTCCAGCCGGGCCGCGATATACATGGCACTGCCGTTTTGACATGTGCGCTCCGTCACTGCTGCCATTCCTTTGTAATAATCCTGTTCATAAGTACCAAGCACGTTTGTGCCATCTGCCACACGCAGAACTTCCGCATAATCCCGCACTTCCCCTTCCGGCATTTCGGCAAAATGTACGTGGTTGCGGTCGGACGGATACAGTGTATCAATTTCCTCACTGATCACGCCAAAGAGATCCTTTAATCCGTCTCCCGGAAATCCACCCAGATAATTGAGCTGGTTTTCATCCACATATCCGGTCACATAGGTTGCAATCAGATGACCTCCCTGCTCCACAAACTGTTTCATGCGCTCCCCGACATGCGGATGCAGCAGATACAGCATTGGTGCCACAATCACAGAATAACCGCTATAATCCTCTTCACTGGAAATCACATCCACATCCACTCCGAGTGCCGACAGATTGCGGTATGCTTTCCTGCAGGTCTTAATATAGTTACGGGTGGACTCTGCCAGCCCCTTCATTCCATCCGTTGCCCAGAGGCTGTCCCAGTCGTATAACACGGCTACTGGTGCTTTTACGACTGTCCCTGCCAGATCTTTGAGTTTCTTTAATTCTTCCCCAAGATCTGCCACTTCACGAAAAACTCTGGTATCATCCGTTCCGAGATGATCCACAACCGCCCCATGGTACTGCTCAAACGATCCCCTTCCTTTCCGCCACTGGAAATACTGCACCGTATCGGAACCGAGAGCCACTGCCTGCAGCGAAGCCAGCCGGTGTACGCCCGGACGTTTCATTTTATTAAACGGATGCCAGTTGACCAGCCCCGGCGCGCTCTCCATGAGCATAAACGGCTGCTCTTTTTTCAGACCACGGATCATGGCATGATCAAACGCATTTTCCGTCATCGTATCTGAAAACGACTCCTCATCATTGTGAAACCGCGGATAAGAATCCCAGGACACCACGTCCAGCGGCTGCTGCATTTTATGATAGTCCAGTCCGTCATATTCTTTCATAAAATTCGTTGTCACCGGAATCTGCGGGGTACGTTCTTTTAAAATGGCAATCTCTGCCTTCATGTAATCCGTCATATTCCAGGTGGTAAACCGTTTCCACTCCAGATTCAATCCCATAATGCTGAATTCTCCGTTGCGGTACGGTGGCTCAATCTGGGAAAAATTATTGTAAGTATGACTCCAGAACGTTGTCCACCATGCCTTGTTCAGTTTTTCAATATCATGGTCAAACTTTTCCGCCAGATAATCCTGGAACCGCTTTACACAGTGTGGACAGTAACATTCCCCACCAAATTCATTGGAAATATGCCACATCAGAAGCCCCGGATGATTTCCGAATTCATCTGCCAGCTTATTGACGATCACAGAAACCTTTTTACGATAAACCGGTGCACTCATACAGTGGTTGTGCCGCACCCCGTGATGTTCACGCACACCGTAGGAATCCACGCGTCTGCACTCCGGATATGTTTCATCCAGCCATGCCGGGCGCGCTCCGGACGGCGTCGCCAATATCGTGTAAATGCCATTGGCATATAACTTATCCATGATGTCATGCAGCCATGCGAAATGAAATTCCCCTTCCCGCGGCTCATAGGTTGACCAGGAAAATACCCCAAGTGTTGCACAATTCATGCCGGCTTTCTTCATCATGCGGATATCTTCTTCCAGAATGTCCGGCCGGTCCAGCCACTGTTCCGGATTGTAATCCCCTCCGTGCATAATTCCGCCGATCTGCGGAAATAAAATCTTTTTCTCCATGTTTCCTCTCCCTTTATTTTGCGTTTTCTATATTCCGGCTTGCATGACAGGTAAAATATAAAATCTGATACTCCCCGGAAATTTTTCCAAACAGTTCATTGCCATGTGCCATCTTTTCTTCATCCAGATTGACAAACGGATCGTCCAGCACCAGAAACGGTTTTTCCTTCGGATACATCGCATCCACCAGCGCCAGACGCATACAGATTCCCAGCAGATCCTGATATCCAGCAGACAGCCACTTGGTTTCCCGCATCTCGCCCTGCTCTTTCATCTGCACCTCGATGTTGGCATCCACCATCCAGTCTTTTTCTTTATCCCCGGTTAGAAGCGTGTAATACTTTCCAAACCCGTTCTCGATCGGACCCAAATATCTCGCGGAAAACTGCTCCTTTGCATTCTGCAGGAACTCTCCCGTCAGACGCAGGGTTTCATATAAATGCTGTTCTTCTTCCTGTTCCTGTCTGCAGATGGAAAGCTGCTGTTCTTTTTCATCCCGGATATCCAGCTGATCCTGCAGATCTTCGAGCTGATGATGGTACTGCTCGATGGCTTCCCGGATATCCTCGCTCCGCTCATCCACATCACGGATCATGGAATTGAGTTCGTCAAGGGAATATGGACATTTTTCCACCGCTGCCAGTTCTTTCATATTGTGTTCCTGTTCAAACAGTTCTCTCTTTTTTCTTGCCTCTGCGTATGCTTTCTGTGCGATCCGGTACTCGGTTGCCTTCATCTGTAACTGGCTGATTCCTGCTGCAAGATCTTCTCCGAAATCCATTCCCGCTTCTTTTCCAAATGCAAGCAAAGAGTTCTGTTTCCGCTCAAATTCCTGTCTTGCCGCATCGCTTTTTCCGGCACGGCTGCGCAGACGCTCATATTCCTGCAGCTGGCTGCGGAGTTCATACAGGCAGGTTCTGGCATCCTTTTCTCCCGGAACCATCTGATACCTGTCTCTTATACACATCTCCGAGCCCACGAGACATGCGCAGATCTC
>ENA-OZSF01000331-OZSF01000331.1-human-gut-metagenome-genome-assembly--contig:-NODE-331-length-12350-cov-4.909313_pt1 | contig 12350 bp, 7 predicted proteins | sample MGYA00244120_ERZ653962 | MGnify/ENA primary metagenome ERZ653962 (study PRJEB26926, sample SAMN06164503) | human gut metagenome | biome: ENVO:00009003; feature: ENVO:2100002; material: ENVO:00002003...
ATACGAGATCTGCGCATGTCTCGTGGGCTCGGAGATGTGTATAAGAGACAGATGTCTGACTGTGCAAGAATGGAAACGGCTTCAAGTCATTGGATTCCGGAACTGATAGGTTCTGTTATAACAACATTTATCATAGACATCAGTCTGTTTGCACTTTTTGACTGGAGTCTTGCACTTGCCAGTTTCTGGGTAATTCCGGTTTCGTTTCTGGTTTTAATGACTTCTTCCGGTGGAGAGAGACAGAGAATTTCCATAGCCAGGGTACTTTTAAAAGATGCACCGATTATTTTACTGGATGAAGCAACGGCATCGCTTGACGTTGAAAATGAAACAAAAATCCAGCAGGCATTATCCCATCTGGTCAAAGATAAAACGGTGCTGATTATTGCCCATCGAATGCGAACGATTGCAAATGCCGATCATATTGTGGTATTAAAAGAGGGAAAAGTCGTGGAAAAAGGAACACTGGAGGAGTTAATGAGCACCAACGGAATCTACCGGCATATGACAAATCTTCAGATGCAGAGCGCCGGATGGAAAATACAATAAGAATCAATGGAAGCTTTTCGGAATAGAGGCTGCGATATTGCCGTCTACAGGTCGGGCAAACGCAGCCTGGTCATCCGATGGACTTTGTTGGAATTATTTTTTCTTTTTTACAATCCCGATTCCGATCAGTAAAGCACTGATGAGAATTCCGGCGACAAGAAGGATGACATACACGTTGGCATTTACGTTGAGATCTGTCGTCCAGGTGGAAAAATTCGCATGGCGGATGGTAAGCTGTCTGGTATCATACAGAAGATAACTGCAAACATCATTGGAGAAGGTAATCCATATACTGCAAAGAAGTGTACACAGACCGCCTTTGATAAAACTATTGACCGGGAGATAGCGAATTATGAGGAAAAAGAGCCATACACCGATCATCAGGACTGTTGCCACAATGCATCCGGTTTTCAGACTGCCTAATCCGGAACGGTAAGATACGGTAAATATGGTCAGGTAGAGCCAAAGCGTATCCCAGATCATGATAATAAGGGCTTTTTTATCGGATAATACAGGCGGTAATGTCATTTCGCGTATCACCAGAGGGAAAAATACAACGGAAAGTCCGAATACAGTCGGAACGGACCAGAAGAAAAATTCTCCTCCGCCATTCATGGTATTTACAAAAAATAAAATCAGCAGCAGGGCACCGACACCACATAAAATACATTTCATCAGCCGTTTCTGGGAAGAAATAAGCGGAACAACAGTGAGTGCTGCGACAAGCATCATGGAAGCGGTTACGACAGAGAATACGCCGAGTCCGCTGCCGCCGGCCATGGATACAATAAAGGTAATAAGGATCGGAACAAGCAGCAGGGCGGCAATGACTATACCGGCTTTGTATGCCAGGTTCCGTTCTTTTTTGGCATGCCGTTCCAGAATTTCGCAGGATTCGGTTTCAATTACGTTGTCAATGGTATGATTGGCTAAATCTTCGTAAATTTTTTCGCAGTCAGCGCAGTCAGCAAGATGCTGTCTGACCAGTTCACAGCTGGCAGGACTGCATGCATGGTCGTAATATAATGGCAGGAGATCCTGCACAATGTCACATTCGTTTGGATTATGATTCATGGTGGTCCATCCTTTCTTTAATTTTTAATCTTGCCCTGTGATAAGTAACTCTCGCCCAGTTTTCTGTTTTCCCGAAGATTATTCCGATTTGTGAAAAGGATAATTCTCCGAAAACTCTTAGCTGAAAGACTTCTTTATAAGGTTCCTGAAGTTCATGAAGTACGAGATGAATCTGCAGCGCAGAGTCCTGATCCGCAATATGGTTTGCAATATCATCGGATGTTTCCGCAGCAGATGCATCGAAACAGGCATATTTTTGATTTTTGCGGCATTCATCAACTGCAAGGTTTTTGGCTATGCTGCACAGCCATGTGAATTCACGGGATTTCCCTTCATAGCCGTGTCGGGCAGTCAGCGCTTTATAAAACGTATTTTGTGTGATTTCTTCCGCCAGGGACTGATTTTTGACGATTGTCATCACGTAAGAGTAAACTTGCAGGTAATAGGAATTGTACAATTTTTCATAATTCAGAACCGGTCACCTCCTTTTTACACAGATTAGACGGCGAAAAGATGGTTTCGTTACAAACTTTTCCAAATTATTTTATAATATTTTTCATGGATTTAACAGGAAAGAATTTCAAGTGTCTATGTTTTAAGGTTAAGTTAAGGAAAACATCATAAGAAAATAATATGACAATTTTTAAAAAGTATATTACAATAAAAAGGTAGCAGGAGTAGTTAACAGAAAGGGGATTTTTATGGAAAATCTGATACCGTATCTTGTCCCGGCGGTTATTGTGGTGATCGTTGTATTGCTGTTATTGCTGGGATATGTGAAAGCACCACCGGATATGGCATACATTATTTCTGGTGTGAAAAAGAAATCAAAAGTTGTCATTGGAAAGGCAAGTATAAGGATTCCGTTTTTTGAGCGTCTGGATAAACTGAATCTGCGTCTGATTCCGATTGATGTCAAGACGAGTAACGCCGTACCGACAGCGGATTACATCAATATCAATGTGGATGCCACGGTCAATGTTAAGATCAGTAATGATCCGGAGAAACTGCGTCTGGCAGCAGAGAACTTTCTGAATAAAAATACAGAGTACATAGCAAGTGTGGCACGTGAAGTGCTTGAAGGCAATGTGCGTGAGATTGTTGGTAAGATGCGGCTGGAGGAAATGGTTTCCGACCGTCAGAAATTTGCCAACCTTGTCAAAGAAAATGCGGAGCCGGATCTGGCAGCGATGGGACTGGATATCATCAGTTTCAATGTGCAGAATTTCGTTGATGGAAATGATGTCATTGAAAATCTCGGTATCGACAATATTGTAAAGATTAAGAAATCGGCAGCCATCGCAAAAGCTGAGAGTGAGAGAGATATTAAAGTTGCACAGGCAGCAGCGGATAAAGAATCCAATGATGCGGCAGTGGAAGCGCAGACAGAGATTGCGAAGAAACAGAATGAACTGGCAATCAAAAAATCAGAACTTCAGATGGAAGCCGATACAAAGAAGGCGATGGCAGATGCCGCTTACGAAATCCAGAAAGAGGAACAACGTAAGACCATCGAAGTTACCACGGCAAATGCAGATATTGCAAAGCAGGAGCGTGAAATTGAGTTAAAGCAGAAGCAGGTTGCCGTTACGGAGCAGTCGCTGGAGGCAGAAGTAAAGAAGAAAGCCGAGGCAGAAAAATATGCAGCCCAGCAGCGCGCGGAAGCAGAACTTTATCAGCGTCAGAAGGACGCAGAGGCAAAGCAGTTTGAGGCACAGCGGGAAGCGGAAGCGCAGAAGGCACAGGCAGAAGCCATGCGTTTTGCAAGAGAGCAGGAAGCAGCCGGTATCCGGGCAGTCGGTGAGGCAGAGGCATCTGCGATTCAGGCAAAAGGTATTGCGGAAGCAGAAGCCATGGAAAAGAAGGCAGAAGCATATGCGAAGTATAATAAGGCTGCAGTAGCGGAAATGATGATCAAGGTACTTCCGGATATTGCCGGAAAAGTTGCAGAACCGCTCGGTCAGATTGACAAGATCACAATCATTGGAGGTGGCGAAGGCGGTAGCAATGGTGTGGATCAGATTGCCGGAAATGTGCCGGTGGTCATGGCAAAAGTCTTTGAAAGCATGAAAGAAGCAACCGGAATTGATCTGGCAGATATTATCAACGCAGAGTCTTACGATGCGAAGGTAAACCGCAATGTGAATGTATCGGGACTTGATTCCGTGAACTTTGTAGTAAAGGATGACGGAACAAAGGTTACGATGGCAAAAGTGGAGCCGCAGAATAGTACAAAACCGGTAAGTACAGATGTACCGGAATCCGGAGAATAGGGATAAAACCAAAAGAAAGAGAACAGTGTCAGATGATAAATCGGGGCACTGTTCTCTTTTTGTCGGTGATGATTCATGCGAAATGTTTAAATAATAGGTGCAATTCGGAAAATTTTTCGTTATACTAAATATATGAAGATGAGGAAATGAAAAAATTGAAACAGCAATCGCAGCATTACAGCAGGAAGCAACGGAAGAAGAGGTAAAAGGTTCAGGAAGTGTTATGTCTACGTTTTTGGCAGATATGCATCAGCTTTTTACGCGGCACTTCCTGTGGATGAAATCATAGGAATAAAGGAGAGACCACGTGGGCAGAAAAAAAGAGCAGGAACATAAAACTTTAGCCCGTTGGATCATTGATAAAACCAATACCGATCATTACAGGGCGGGGATGCTCAGCGGATGGAAACATCCGTATATCGATGCGGATGTTATGGAAATAGTGGGTGGAAGAAAACAGCTTTTGGATCAGGCAAATATTCTTGAAAATGAGACAAATGCGGGAAAGATGGGGAAGTTTAAGCCCGATTGGAAAGATGTAAAAACAAGTATTCAGAAAATTGATTATGATGTTGCGATTATTCCGGAATTGTGTGAAAGGGAACAAATCGAAGATCCAAGGGAAAGGCAGCTTCGTCTCATTGCCCGTGTGGAAAAATGGCGGAGAAAAGGACAGGATTGTGCATGGTTGTGCTCCTACTATGATGATTTATTGGATCTGTTGAACAGAGGCAAAGAGCAGAAAGAACTGGAAGATGAAACTTTTTTTGTATGTATAGATGCAGTTGCACATCAAAAGGAACACATCTGGAAACGGGTGTTCAGTGCGCGTGTCCTTCACAATTCCAAATGTTTCCAAAAAAATTATGAGGATAGAATACTGTCTGTTTTAAAAGCAAAATCCCCATTTTATATAGAGGAAATGAGTGATGATGAACTGCTGGATGCGCATAATATTCATTCTTATGCGCAGACGCTTGAGTGGAAAGGCACACTGCAGTATATTATAAATGATGAAAAAGTAATTGATTCTTCATCACAGATTTATGGAACGATTATAAATACACAGACAATGGAACATGCAAGGGCGTATGCCCTGTCAGGTTGCAAAAGAATCATGACAATTGAAAATAAAGCAAACTATGAGGACATGTCTTATAGAAAAGATACTCTTTATATATTTTGTCATGGTTTTTTCTCTCCAAAGGAAGTTCGGTTTTTGAAGACGATTTGTGATCTGGTTTCTGAGGAATGTGAATTTTATCATTGGGGAGATCTGGATTATGGAGGAATCTGTATTTTCCAGTTTATTAAGGCGCAGGTATTCCCAAAACTTCTTCCATACAAAATGAGTCAGGAGGATTTTGAATTAGCAGTCAGGGAGGATGCAGGTATTTTATTAAAGGAAGATACCAGAAATAAGCTGATAAGGAAAAATGCAGGACTACTGGAACCATTAAAGGAAGCAATACTTAAGTCAGGTCTGACGATAGAACAGGAACGGCTGTTGTAGAAAATAAAGAGGAAATTCATTCATGATTTTAAAAAAGAAAATTCCAAAGGAATTTTATAAACTATTTCGCACGAAAAACCGTGATGCATATATGCAGTTTCTTGTGGCAATTTATGAGGAAAATAATGAAGTGTATACAGCACTTGGATTGACGATAGAGGAATGCCGTGTGATTATTGCAGATACAATTGCAAAGGCAAGGATTATCTGGGAGGATGAGGAAATAGAAGAAGAGGACGAGCCGGATACCTTATTTCCGGAAGATTCGCCGTCTGGCATATTGAATACCTTGATTCGGTGGGGATGGTTAAAAAGCGATTTTGATGAAAAGTTAAATACGTATATTATTTCTTTCCCGGAATACAGCCAGCTGTTTACGGAATTGTTTCAGAAGCTTCAGACAGAAGATGACAGCCGGGAGAGGGAAAGTATCCTTTCGATTTACAGTGCTTTGTTTACGTATCATTCGGATACAGAAAAAAATAATGATATTTTAAAAAACGCACTCCAGACGTCCAGACGGCTGGGGCAGCTTCTTTCCAATATGCAGGATGGAATGCGTTCCTATTTTGAGGAATTGTCGCAGAAAAAAAATTTTATTGGAATTCAGAAAGTTCTGGTAGAGGAAATTAACAACAGTGACAGTAAAAAATATGCAATTCTTACGACAACAGACAGCTTTTACCGTTATAAGGAAGCAGTTAAAGAACTGGTCAGCCAGATTCTTCGCGAAAATGACCAAAAAAGGGAACAGCTTGTAAAAGAGCGTACCGGACTTGTGGAGGGAACTGTTACCAGCAAAAGAAACCAGTATCGTCTGGAATATTGTGAAAGTGCCAGTCAGCTTGTGTATCAGGTGGAGAGGGAATTTGACCTGATCGAAAAAAAATATAACAAGCTGATCGAACAGAAAACCGTCTTTGCCAAGCGTGCACTGGCACGAATCCATTATATTCTGCAGGAAGGCTCTTCGGATGAAGATCATATTGTAAAGTTAATTAATTTGTTGGATCATCATGCAAACAGCCTACAGGTGTTAGAACAAATGCGTGACCGGATCAGAGTGGGAACACAGTTTAAGAATATAACCGATAGAAGTTTTTACAACCGGAAAAATGCGGAGGATGCAGGATTTCACCCGATTGCGATGGAAAAGCATAATGAGGAGACCCAGATGACCGATTTTGTACCAAAGCCGCTTTATACGAAAAAACAGTTGCAGGAATTCAGGCAGAAAAATACCGTGGATGGCAGATTTGTTACGGATGAACAGACGATTCAGTCCGTAGAAGATCTGGAAAAACTGCTGTTTTTGTGGCAGGAGGAAACAGATGATACGAAACAGGAGGAAACGGTGAGCATTGATGGAGAGTTAAAGGGAGAATATGGATTTGTTTTTTCAAAACTGGTGATTGACGCAAAAAAAGGAGAGAAAAAATAAATGTTGGAATACATGGAAAACGTCTCGCAGAATGAGGCGGAAAATATTAGAAAAACCATACAGGATCTGTTTCGTCAGACCTGTATTTTGCAGACAAAGTGTGATCCGGTTACCCTGATCCAGAAAGATAATCCCCGCTATCAGGTATGTGCGAGAAATCGGGAATTTATTGCAGATTATCTGCAGGTGCTTGACTGTGAACTGGTTCATGATCCGCAGGAACATATTTTCCGGATTACAGGAGATGGCGTGCTGACGGAACGTATGACACTTTTAACAACGAAACTGGTGATCCTTATGAAATTGATTTATCGGGATAAAATTATGGGAGAAGGACTGCATGCCACGACAACCAGTCTTGCGGAGATCCGAAGATATGGAAAGGAAACAAACCTGATTACCCGCAGGCTGACTGCTCAGGAGTGGCAGGAGGCATTGATTCTGATGAAAACACACCAGATGATCGAACTGCCAAGTGCCATTGGAAATCTCGAAGACGATTCCCCGATTTATATTTACAGTACCATTAATATTTTCTGTTCAGCGGCAGACATCAATGAGCTGGTTGAAATGTACAAAGGAGAAACCGGGGAAACGGAAGAACAAAAGGAAGCAGAGTATTCGGAAAAGACACAGGATCAGCGAGAAACACAAGACGAAATGAGGAGTGAATAAATTGAGTCAGGCAAAAAAAGTTTTTACAAGGATGTGCCTTAACAACTGGGGCGGCATTGATCATAAGGTACTGGAGTTTCATGAATATGTGAATTTGTTCAGTGGAAAAAGCGGATCTGGAAAATCGACAGTGATGGATGCCATCCAGGTGATTTTGTATGGAAGTTTCTCACCGAATTTTCTGAATAAAGCAGCGGATGATGCAAAAAATCGTAGAAGTGTGTTAAGCTATCTGCGCGGAGAACAAAAAGACGGATCTGCTAATCGTAAAGATTGTGATTTCTGCTCCGTAATTGCTCTGGAAATTGAAGATACCGGAACCCATATTACAACCTGTATTGGAATTGCGTTTGAAGTAAGAAAATCAGATTCTGAGATTAAAAAATTTGTGTATTTCAGTCACTCCGGGAAAATGCCGGAGTCTGAATATCTGACGGAACAGGGTGTCTGCTATTCCAATCAGGAGATCAAAAAGCTGGTCAGTAGCAGAGCAAAATCGGAGGATAACCGTGGAAAAGGGGATGTCAACCGTATCTATGGTTCGAAAGAGGCTTATCTGGGAACACTCTATGATGTAATACTTGGATATATTGATCAGAATCGTTTTATTACGATGGAAAAGAGCGCAATTGCCCTGAAAATGACCAATGGAACGGGACAGTTTATTCGTGATTATATGTTTCCAAAGAACACTTCCAATACCATTGCCACGATTAGTGAACAATTGGATTCTTACCGGCAGATCAAAGATAAAATAGAAGATCTGAGAAAACGAATCGAGATACTGACAGATATTCAGACATCCGGGCAGGAGCTTGTGCGTCTGCAGTCCGATAAGATCCGGGCAGAGGCAATGATCCGTTGCATTGGAATTGAAGATTTGCGGGCAAGAATTCAGACCGCGGAAGAGGATAAAAAGATCATTGCAGAGAAACAGGAGCAGCTGCAGGGAAAGATAAAAGAACGTTCTGCTGTGCGTGGGGAAACCGAACAGGAACTGATTCAGGTCAGTGCAGATCTTAAGTCCAGTGATTTGGGTGGAAAACAGCAGCAGTATGAGGAACTGGATGCACGCAGCCAGATGCTTGCGGATAATACGAGACAGTGGAACAAGATCCTTCTTGGAATGAAAAACTGGGAAGAAGATGATGTGATCACCGATTATATCAGTAATCCGGTTCTAAATTTGATTGCAGAACTTGGCAGTGGAAACGTAACGGAGGAATTGTGCCAGAACCTGCATTTAAAAATTGAATCTGCCAAGCAGAATATCGAAAATGAAGTGGAGGATTACAGTGAGCAGAGGCGCGAGATCGGAAAAGAATTAAAAGAAAAAAAGCGGTTGGTGGATGACATGAAACATAACCGCAAACCATATGAGGAGAATCTGAGGTCTGCAAGAACGGCATTATCCCAACAGCTGAGTGACCGCTATGGAACGACTGTCAGGGTGCAGATTTTTGCTGATCTGTTTGATGTGCAGGAGGAAGAATGGAAAAATGCCATTGAGGGACGCATGGGAAGGCTAAAACGTTCCCTGATCACGGAACCACAATATGCACATGAGGCAGCAGTCCTGTTTCGCAACATGAAGCAATATGAAAATGTGGATTTAATTAATTCCAAGGCGATTGCGGACAGTGAGCCGGATTGTTTGGAAGGATCTTTATATGATGCAGTAAAGACAGAGGATGCTTATGTGGATGTATGCCTGAAACGGTATCTGGGACATATTATGAAATGCAGGTCTGTGGAGGAACTGGAGCAGGTAAGGGATGGTGTGACACCGGATTGTTATTCGTACAGCAATTTTATTTTCCGGCATCTTAAGAAAAAAGACTATACGACCAGAGCGTGTATTGGACGCCGTGTTTCCAAGGCGCGGCTTACAGAATATGAAAACGATGTGGAAGATTTAAGCAGACAGGAGACGGAATTGGATCATCTGCTGCGCAGATTAAAAGCTGCAAGAGAATTTGAGTGTCTGAAAGATGAGCCATCTCATTACGTGAAACTCTCCAAGGCGGGTGCTGAGCTTGCAAAGGTAAATAAAACCAAGAAAGAACTCGAAGAAGTGATCCGCTTTTTGCGGGAGGGGGCATACAAAGAACTCGAAGAGAAGGAACAGGCTTTAAAGAAGCAGGTGCGGGACATCCAGACTGAGATCGATGAAGTGCAGACAGAGCTGGCAAAGCTAACCAGCCGGTATGGGCAGCTTTCCGGAGAAAATGAGTCCAGAAGACAGCAGCTGGAGGAAAAGCTGCAGGGATATATTGCCAATGAAGAACTCGAACAGGAAGTGTGGGAATTGTTAAAAAAGCAATCCGGGCAGTCCGTGATTAACAGGAAGAAGGCAGAGATTGCAGATCTGGCAGATAAGGAGCAGGAACAGGCAGAACGTCTGCAGATGGCGCGAAATAAATATATTCTTGCATATCCGGCCAGTGAATTCAGCGGAGCTGAGAAATCCAATGAAGCATATGAAAAAATGCTTGAACGGTACAGGACGGATTTTGAGCCGGCATACGAAGAAGAATTTGAAAAAAAGTGTGCATCCATCTATAAGAGTCTCCGGGAGAATGTCATTGCAACAATTCACGGAGATATCAAAGCAGCCAAACGGCACGCATATGAGATCAACCGCCTGTTGCGGGAAACCAATTTCTCAGACAGCACGTACCAGATTAAAATTGAACCGGCCAAAAATGAAAACGGACAGTTCTTTGATATGCTTATGGCAGAGGAACTCGACAGCAAGAATCTGGACAATGCCGGAATTGACGGTCAGATCAGTTTCGGAGAAGATGCATTTTATCAGAAATATGAGCAGAAGATCAAACTTCTGACCGACAAGTTTATGCCACCCAAAGACGAGGATGAGCATTTGCGGGCACAGAAGCGCAAAGAAATGGAACAGTACGCAGACTACAGAAATTATCTGTCATTCAGCATGTTTGAACAGGTAACCGATGAACATGGAAATGTGATCCGGGAAAACTTTGTCGATGATATGGCGGGCAGGGATTCCGGTGGTGAGGGACAAAATCCAAAGTATGTAGCTCTACTTGCTGGATTTGCCATGCTGTATATGCAGCAGAGTAAGCGGGATTCCAAAATCAAGCTGGTACTGCTGGATGAGGCGTTTTCCAAAATGGATCAGGAGCGGAGCGCAGTCTGTCTGAAATATGCCAGAAAGATGGATCTGCAACTGATTGTCTGTGTGCCGGATGAGCGTTTGCAGTCTCTGATCCGGAATGTGGACTGTGTATATGGATTCCGTCGGTTTAAAAACCGGATTTCCATGATGCATATTGATAAGGGGCAGTATCTCGAAATGATGGAAGGATAAAGCTGGATAGTTGATTTTATTACCTCTGTAGTGATATGATAATTTTATTGAAGAATACATGCAAAAGAGGAGCATGGTTTTATGAAAAAAGGTTTTATTGTCTGCTTGCAGCAGTGCTTATGGCAGGTGCCTGTATCTGCGTACCGGTGGCAGAAGTGAAAGCAGAAGATGGTTATAATATTGATTCCTATGATAATGATGATTGGTATGACAGTGATGATAGTCCAACGGATATGGTTCTGGATTTGTCTAATGTAACAATTGATAAAACCAGCCAGCCAAAGCGTATGCAGGAAAAATTTTACGACTGCAGTTCCCTGGTGTGGAAATCTTATCATAAGAATGGTGTAAATTTTGGAATGGCATATTATGCACCGGTTGCAGCGGATATGGGAAAATGGTGCGTACAGCATAAGAAACTTGTCAGCGGAGGTCTGAGTCAGGCAAATATACAAAATATGAAATTGAATCCGGGAGATGTGATGTTTGAAACCGGACAAAAAAATGGAAGATATAAGGGGATCTATCATGTAGAAATGATTACTGGTTATCTATTCTATGGATTTGATGGGAATGGAAAGGCAGAACTTGGAATTCAGTGGGCAACTGGAGATGAAAAATATTACCCAATGGGGCAGATGGTAGGCAGGCCGTAAAGGTCTGTCTTTTTTTGTCGGAATATGTTACAATGCAAAAAAATGAGAAAGAGGGAGAAAAGGATGTTTCAGTCACTTGAATATAAACACCCGAAATTTTATCAGGTATTCCGCCTGTTTATTGTGTTTTTTGCTTCACTTTTGTATGCGTGGAATCTGCGCTGTTTTGCCAAAACGGCAGGCCTGTTTCCGGGAGGATTTTCCGGATTGTCACTTTTATTACAGAAGATCGGGTTAGATTTTATCCATGTCAGTATACCGTTTTCGGTGTTTAACATCGGACTGAATCTGGTTCCTACTTACATTGCATATAAATTTATCGGGAAAAAATTTACTCTGTATTCTATTATTGTTATTGTACTGACGAGTATTTTTACAGATATGCTTCCGGCGTATGTGTTTACAAAGGATGTGCTGCTGATCAGTGTGTTTGGTGGACTGATCAATGGATTTGCCATCAGTCTGTGTTTAAATGTCGGCACCACCACGGGTGGCACCGACTTTATCAGCATCTTTTTATCACAGCAGAAGGGCATTGATGCATGGAATTATATTCTGGCAGGAAATGTGCTCATGCTTGTAGTTGCAGGTGCCCTGTTCGGCTGGTCGATTGCGTTGTACTCGATTATTTACCAGTTCTGCAGCACACAGATCATTCAGGCACTGTACAAGCGTTACCAGAAGGAAACGATGTTTATTATTTCTGATAAATCCAATGAAATCTATCGTGCCATCCGGGAACGGACCAACCATGATGCAACGTTATTCCAGGGCTGTCTCTTATACACATCTCCGAGCCCACGAGACATGCGCAGATCTC
>ENA-OZSF01000363-OZSF01000363.1-human-gut-metagenome-genome-assembly--contig:-NODE-363-length-11800-cov-12.014730_pt1 | contig 11800 bp, 7 predicted proteins | sample MGYA00244120_ERZ653962 | MGnify/ENA primary metagenome ERZ653962 (study PRJEB26926, sample SAMN06164503) | human gut metagenome | biome: ENVO:00009003; feature: ENVO:2100002; material: ENVO:00002003...
ACGACTACGATTGCGTCATCATGTCGCACGACCAGTTCGGCAAGATACCGCAGTCACCGGAGTTGCAGCAGCGCATCCTGCAGGCGGAGCTTGACACGGTGGAGGAAAACCTCGAAGTCTTGCGGCAGCAGGGCAAGAACGTGTCGCGGGCGATGCTGAAAGGGCTGGAGAAGCGCAAGCACAACCTTGTGGCGAAGCTGGAGAAGGTGGAACACGCTATCAAGTCCCGCACGGATGATGTGGTGGACTTCAAGCAGATGGGCATCGACCACATCTTCATTGACGAGAGTCACCAGTTCAAGAACTTGACTTTCAACACCCGTCATGACCGTGTGGCGGGATTGGGAAACTCGGAAGGAAGCCAGAAGGCCCTGAATATGCTCTTTGCCATCCGTACCATACAGGAACGCACGGGCAAGGACTTGGGGGCTACGTTCCTTTCGGGCACGACCATTTCCAACAGTCTGACGGAACTGTACCTGCTCTTCAAATACCTGCGCCCCAACGAACTGGAACGGCAGGACATCCGCTGTTTCGATGCTTGGGCTGCCATCTTCGCCAAAAAGACGACCGATTTTGAGTTCAACGTAACGAACAATATCGTTCAGAAGGAGCGTTTTCGCTATTTCATCAAGGTGCCGGAGCTTGCCGCCTTCTACAACGAGATTACCGACTACCGCACGGCGGAGGATGTAGGTGTGGACAGACCAAACAAGAATGAGATACTGCACCACATACCGCCCACACCGGAGCAGGAGGACTTCATACAGAAGCTGATGCAGTTTGCCAAAACCGGCGATGCCACTCTGCTTGGCAGGTTACCCCTGTCGGAAACGGAGGAAAAGGCGAAGATGCTCATCGCCACCGACTACGCGAGAAAGATGGCTCTTGATATGCGCATGATAGACCCGAACTACGAGGACCATCCCGACAACAAGGCAAGCCATTGTGCCAAGATGATTGCAGAGTATTACCACAAGTACGAGACGCACAAGGGTACGCAGTTCGTGTTCTCCGACTTGGGGACATACCAGCCGGGGGAAGGATGGAACGTGTACAGCGAGATAAAACGCAAGTTGGTGGAGGATTACGGCATACCGGCAAGTGAGGTGCGCTTCATTCAGGAGTGTAAGACGGATAAGGCTCGTAAGGCGGTGATAGATGCCATGAACGCAGGGACAGTGCGAGTGCTGTTCGGCTCCACAAGTATGCTCGGAACGGGCGTGAATGCGCAGAAAAGATGCGTCGCCATCCATCACCTTGATACACCGTGGCGACCGTCCGACCTGCAACAGCGTGACGGACGGGGTGTTAGAGCCGGGAACGAGATTGCCAAGCATTTTGCCGAGAACAACGTGGATATCATCATCTACGCGGTGGAAAAGTCGCTGGACAGCTACAAGTTCAATCTGCTGCACTGCAAGCAGACGTTCATATCGCAGCTCAAAAGTGGAGCGATGGGCGCACGTACCATCGACGAGGGAGCAATGGACGAAAAATCGGGTATGAACTTCTCGGAGTATATGGCGTTGCTCTCCGGCAATACCGACCTTTTGGATAAGGCGAAATTAGAGAAGCGTATCGCCTCGCTCGAAGGGGAACGCAAGTCGTTCAACAAGGGCAAGCGCGATTCGGAGTTCAAGCTGGAATCCAAGACGGGAGAACTGCGCAACAACACGGCTTTCATCGAAGCCATGACGGAAGACTGGAACCGTTTTCTTTCCGTTGTGCAGACTGATAAGGAAGGCAGCCGCCTTAATCTTGTCAAGGTGGACGGCGTGGATTCAACGGATGAGAAGGTCATCGGTAAGCGTTTGCAGGAAATCGCCAAGAACGCCACGACTGGTGGACTGTACAAGGCTGTCGGGGAACTTTACGGCTTTCCGATAAAGGTGGTCAGCGAGAGGACACTCAAAGAAGGTCTGGAGTTCACCGACAACCGCTTCGTGGTGGAGGGGAACTACAAGTACACCTACAACAACGGGCATCTGGCGATGGCAGACCCGATTGCTGCCGCACGAAACTTTCTGAACGCATTGGAGAGGATTCCGACCATCATCGACCAGTACAAGTCTAAGAACGAAGTGCTGGAAAAGGAGATTCCGCAGTTGCAGGAGATAGCGGGCAAGGTGTGGAAGAAGGAGGACGAGCTGAAACAGCTGAAGTCCGAACTCGCCGCACTGGACCGCAAGATACAGCTTGAGCTGGCTCCGGCTCAGGAAAACACAGAAGAGAACCGGCAAGGCAACGAGAAAAAACAGACGGAACAACAGCCGGAAAGCCCGCACGTGGACTTTGTACGCAGTCATTTAATTATAGGGAGACCCGGTTTATCGGAATCCAAAGGTGTAAAACTTTAATATCGAAGTCTTGACAGAAAAAGCCAGTGGTTGAATTTTTCACCACTGGCTTTAATTCTAATAATTTTTCAATCTAATATGACCGAATCTATAACGTTAAATCATAGATTATGTGTCTATTTGTGAAGAAAAAGACGTAACTTTGTATCAAAATCAAATAAGCATAACAATGGAACCATCTATATACAGTTTTTCACTTTATACCGCACTGCCGTTGATGTTATTCTTCGGCTTTTATTTTTTGTTTGCAAAGACTCCTGAAAAGAAAATTTTCAAGAATTATCTCCGCTCCCGACAGATTATGGGTATAGCTATGCTACTGCTTTCGGCAAACTATTCGGTACATTTCTTCTTTGGTATCCGATTCAAAAATGCGGATTCTGCCATATTGATGAACATGTCCACATACTTCCTGTGCTATTCTCTGTTCAGTTCGGCATTGATAATGTTGCTTGATCGTTTTTACATTACCAAACGGCGTGTGTGGACACATATCATTTTATGGATTATATTCTCAACTCTTTCCGGAGTTGTGTTGTTCCTGTTGCCAAGCGGAATCATGCAAAAAATCTCTTTATTTGCTTTAGCTGTATGGTTAGTCGTTTTTGGAATCGTTTTAGCTCGCAGAGTCATAATTGCATATCGTAGAGCCATTCGGATTTTCAATGAAACTCAGGCGGATGATATAGGCACATATATCGAATGGCTTTCCATATTCACTTATTGGGCTGTTATCTTCGGTGTCGGATGCGGATTGCTGACATTTCTGCCAGACAAATATGTTTTTATCTGGATTTTGTCGTCAATACCGTTCTACAGCTATCTTTTCTACAGCTATCAGAACTACCTGCTGTTCTATGAACAGGTGGAAAATGCTTTTGAGCAAGATATACAGTCTGAAGAAGAACTTCTGACAGATACGGAAACAGAACCTGAAATAGTTTCTGAGAAAGAAGTTCCAGTGTCCTATACAGAAATTATAGAGAAAGTGGCCAACTGGATAAAGACAGACGGCTATGTCCAGCAGGGACTTACCATAAAAGAACTGTCCGAAATACTTCATACGAACCGTACCTATCTTTCCGCTTATATCAAGACTACGTATAAAATGACATTCCGCGAATGGATAACCGGTCTCCGGTTGGAGTATGCGAAAAACATACTGAAGGAGCATCCGGAAATCAATATACAGAAGCTGGCTGAGTCTTCCGGTTTTCTTTCCCGCAGTAACTTCATCAAATCATTTACAGAGAAGGAAGGATGTACGCCTGGCAAGTGGAAAAAAGCAAATCTGGAATAATTTGTGTGGTAAAAAGCCGATGAAAAAGGTCTCAGAAGCTCATTTTCAAAAAGTGCTCAAGCGACAAAAAAGTGCTAATTCGACAAAAAAAAGTGCTCAAACGACAATTTGAAAAGTGCTCAAACGACAATTTTTATAAAACGCTGTATTTCAACAGAAAAAGTTTTTGTAATATTTTGGGCGCTGAATGGCATTTATTACCTTTGGAGAAGACAAAGATAATAAATTCAAGTTTATATGAGCAGAAAAATCACTTTTCTCACCCTGTTTCTGTGGCTGATGACGGTAACTTTTCCTGTCATTGCGCAGCAGAAAGCAGACACGACCTACACCTTCCGGTTCGTTCCGCAGAAGGACATGTTCTACGTGCCTTGGAATGGCAATGACACGGAACTTGCCCGTCTGTTGGAATGTATCGAAAACAACAAAACCACAATTCTTGACGGCAAGCTGCCGCTATTGGTTGACGGCTACTGTAATTCACTGGGCAGTGAAGCCGAGAACCTTGCCACGGCGAAGATCCGTGCCAACCGTGTGAAATCCGAACTGATTATCCGTGCGGAAATAAAAGAGGAGAATTTCATTACCCGCAACCATGCGACTGAGGGTGATTTTGTCACCGTGCGCCTGACGGTACCGGTAAAGGGAACTGCCGCGACGGATGCGGAAGCACGACGCAAGGCGGAAACCGAACGACTGGCAGCCGAGAAGCGTGCCGAACAGGAACGGCTTGCCGAAGAGCAGCGCAAGGCGGAAGAAGCCCGACTTGCCGCTGAAAAGGCAGAAGCCGAGAAAGCCGCTCAACAAAATACACTTGCCGACACGCCGTCGGAAACCAAAATCACAACTGATTATCATCTCTCCCTGCGTGCCAACCTGCTGCGCTGGGCTACCCTGACACCAGATCTTGGCGTGGAATGGCGCATCTGCCCATCGTGGGGCATTGCCGTAAACGGCTCGTGGACTTCATGGACGTGGAGCGACAAGGACCACCGCTATGCACTCTGGGAAGTGGCTCCGGAAGTGCGTTACTATATGGGTGAGAAGAAAGCCTGGTATCTGGGCGCGATGTTCAAGGCCGGACAGTTCAACTACAAGCTCTCCGAAACAGGCAAGCAGGGCGACCTGATGGGTGGCGGCATCACCGCCGGCTATCAGCTGCGGCTGAACAAGGCACTGGCTCTTGATTTCAACCTCGGTTTGGGCTACCTGAATGCCGATTTCGAAAAATATGAAGTCATCGACGGTGTACGTGTACGCCGCGGCAACGAGACAAAAGATTGGTGTGGTCCCATCAATGCCGGTGTGACATTGGTATGGAAGTTATTCTAACACGGAGGAATAGAATATGAAAGCAAGACAATATATAAATATGATGGGAATGGCAGCCGCCGTGCTGCTCTCTTCCTGCGTGAAGGACACGCTTTATGACACGCCGCATCCCGACTATGGGAAAATTGCGGTGACAGCCGACTGGTCGGCCTGCGGTGAGGGTATCAACATACCTGCCACGTGGACGATCACCATGGGCGACTATACGGGTACGGAGACTTCCGCCACCCATGCCCCCGACCATCTGTTTGCTCCGGGCAGCTACACCCTTGCGGTGTGGAACCCAGCTGAAGGAATCACGGTAAATGGTACCACCGCCACCATTGCCGCAGCCACGGGAAACCGGGCAGGCACGGATGCCTTTGTGAACAATGTCCCGGGATGGTTCTTCACCTATACGAAACAGGTGAGCATCGAGAAAGACAAGGACTATCCGCTGACCGCCGCAATGAAGCAGCAGGTACGCGAACTGACGCTTGTCGTCAAACCGACGGGTGATGCCGCCGGACGCATCACGGAGATTGTTGCCCATCTGACGGGTGCAGCCGGAACACTCGATTTCGCTACCGATACCTACGGAGCCGCTTCAAACGTCGTGCTGCCCTTCACCAAGATAACCGAAGGTGACGATGCCGGCAAGTGGAAAGCCACGGTGCGGTTGCTGGGTGTGACCGGCACGGAACAACTGCTGACGGCTGAAATCCGCTATGCGGACGGCAACCCGAGCCCCACCACGTTGAAAAGCGACCTCACAGAAGCTCTCAAGGAGTTCAACACCAGAAAGGGCAAATCGCTGACCCTCGGCGGAACGCTGGTTGAGACTCCCGAAGGCATGGAAGTGGACGGAGCCGAAATCAACGGCTGGGAAGAAGTGAAAGGTGATGATGTAAATGCCGATTTGTAAATAATAAAATTATAGATATAATGAAGACAAGATTTTTTACACTTGCAGCGCTCGCCCTCGCACTGGTAGCCTGCAACAACGACAACGAGAACCTGAACGGTGACCCCGTGGCCGCCCAGTTTACCGCCAACATCGCCCCCGCCACCCGCGCCAGCGGAACCACCTGGACTGGCGGCGACCGTATCGGCATCACCGACATCGGCAACGATTCCCAGTACGGCAACGTGCCTTTCATCCTGAAAAACGGGAAATTTGAGGCAGAAGGAAAGGTCATCTATATCGAAGATGCAAAGACCCATACTTTCCGCGCCTACTATCCGTACAACGCGGCGGGAGGCATCCTCACAGCCACGACCGATGCCACGGCGCAGCAGAACCAGCCTGCCATCGACTTCCTCTTTGCTTCAGGAGCCACGGGAGACAAAAACAACCCGGTAGTAAGCTTCACCGACAAAACCGCCAAAGGCGGTGAAGACAACTCCTTCCACCACCGCATGAGCCAGATAACCCTTACCTTCGAGGCGGGCGACGGCGTGAATTTCAGCGTGGTCAAGCCTGAACGTTACACGCTGGACGGATTGTTACTCACCGGTACGTTCAACACGGCCGACGGTATTGCCACCGCAGACAACGGACTACAGACCGGAGAACTGACCATGAATCTGGCAGACGGCAATCTCACGTCATCGATCATCCTCTTCCCGCAGACAGTTGCATCCCTGCCGTTGGTTGTGAATTACAAAGGTCAGGAATATCATGCCACACTCACCATGCCCGATGGCGCACTGCTGGCGGGCAACAACTATACCTATACCGTCAAGGTACGCAACAAAGTCCTTGAAGTCAGCGAAGCCACCATTGCAAAGTGGAACGATATAGACGGTGGAGATGTGGGTGCTGACCTGTAGGATGTTAATAATTAATCGATTAGAATGAAGAATTATGAGACATAGATTATTTATCCCCGCAGCCACCGCACTGCTGTTCGCCCTCGCCGCCTGCACGCAGGACGAACTTGCTGGCGATAACCGTCTGCCCGAAGGTGAATACCCCGTCGTCATCCGTGCCACCGGATTGTCCGTAGAAGCAACGCCGCTGGCAGCCCCTTCCACCCGTGCCGCTGTGGACGGCGACTGGCAGGGCGTCACTTCCGTGGCACTCAAGATGGGCGATGCGGTAAAGGAATACACCGTAACGGCTTCTACCGATTTCAAGAGTGCCACGCTTTCACGCGAGAACGACCCGTACTACTGGACCAGCCGCGACCCGATTACCGTATCGGCATGGTGGCCCTTCAACAATGCCGACATCACACAGATGCCTGCCGTGAAGGTGGCAGAAGACCAAAGCAAATTGGCTGACTTCCAGAACAGCGACTTCATCTCTGCTGAGAACCGGAAGGTGGAATTTAACAACCCGACTCTTGAATTTACCCACCGCACGGCACGCGTGACAATCGAACTGAAGCCCGGCACGGGATTCACGAGCGTCACCGGTGCCACGGTGAGCCTCGTGAGCCTGTCCGCCGATAACGGCAACCCGACCGCCATCAAGACCTACAACGCAAGCGGCAACACCTACGAGGCACTGACCGCCCCGCAGACCGTTGCGGCAGGCAAGCCGTTCGTCAAGGTGGAACTCGGCGGCGGCACCTTCTACTTCCGTCCGCAGAACAACGTCGTATTAGAAGCGGGCAGCCGCTATAAATATACCGTTAAGGTGAACGCCACCGGCTTGACGTTAGAGGGTTGCACCATCGGTAGCTGGACTGACGGCGGCGGCGAGAGCGGCGCGGCTGAGGATTTGGGCTACATCTACGACAGCAACACCAATACCTACACGGTCTATAACGCCGACGGCCTGCTGGCATGGAACAAAGCCATACAAAAAGATGAATCGATAAATTGCACCCTCACCGCCGACATCGACCTGACGGGTAAGGAATGGACACGTTTAGACACATGGCCAGGCTACTCCGGCGTCTTTAATGGGCAGGGACACAGCATTACGGGATTAAACTTTTCAGCAGCGAGGTTTGGACTTTTTCTTTTTTTAAATCAAAGTGGAGTGATAAAGAACCTACAACTCATAGATGTGAATCTGGATGGCAGTAGTGGAGGAGCTGCTGGAATGGTGGACCGAAATCATGGCCAAATCATTGCCTGCTCTGTGACGGGAAAACTTACTGTACATAGTGGTGGTATAGCCAATGCAAATTATGGCGATATCATCGCTTGCTGGTTCAACGGCACATTGAAAGATGAGGCTGGCTGTGGAACTATAGTGCGTTTCAACTACAAGAATATAACTTCCTGTTATTGGGGAGGCAATGCCGGGCTAGGAGTACTCCGTAATGAAGGAGGAACGGTAGTTGCCACGAAGGTGGACGGCGCGACCGTGAAATGGCAGACAGCCGTCGACGGCATGAACACTGCCCTCACCGACAATGACTACCAGTGGGCACTCGGCACCGACGGCCTGCCCGTACTGCAAAAGAAACAATAACAATATCTAAACAACACGCATCATGAAACGAACAACCATTCATATATTCGCAGCCATCGCCCTGCTGCTCGGCCTTGCCGCCTGCACGCAGGACGAAGCGGGCTTCCTGCCAGAAGGGGCGGAAGGCACATCCATCGTCTTCACCGCCACGGGGCTGAACCCCGCCGCGACAGCCACCGCCGGCACCCGTGCCCCGGTGGACGGCAATTGGGAGGGTGTGCAGAGCGTGGCAGTTCTGATGGACGGTACGGTGAAGGCATACGACGTAACGCCCTCCACCGTCGATCTCACCAGCGCCACGCTGACCTCCACCGACCCGTACTACTGGACCAACCACAAAGACATCACCGTCACAGCGTGGTGGCCCTACACCGCTGGCGAGACAACCCCGCCTGCTGTGAAGGTAAAAGCCAACCAAAGTACCCAGAAAGACTTTGAGGGCAGCGACCTCATCGTAGCCGACGGACAGACGGTGACCTACGGTAGCCCCACGCTCCGCTTCACCCACCGCACGGCGCGGGTGACCATCGTTCTGACGGACTACACCGAGGGGCTGGCATCCGTGCAGCTGACGGGCCTCTCCACCGAAGGCGACAACCCGGATATAATCGTCCCGTATGACAAGGGCAGCAACACCTACACCGCCATCGTAGCCCCGCAAAGTGTGGCAGCTGGCACGGCCTTCATTACCTGCACCTTCACTAACGGCAAGACCTTCGTTTATAAGATGAAGAATGCTACCGACTGGCAGGCGGGCGGTGAATATACCTACACCGTCTCCCTCGCTGCGGCAAAAGGCTATATCATAGAGGACGACGGCAGCTACACCGTGACCTCCGCCGATGGTCTGATGAATATAGCCGAATTAGTGAACGGAGGTAAGAGCAACATTAACATTACCCTCGACACTGACATTGACCTCACAGGCAAAGACTGGACACCGATAGGCACAGACTACGACAACTCATACAAAGGCACCTTCGACGGTGGCGGCCATACCATTACGGGGCTGACCTTTACGACAAATGACGAATTTGCGGGTCTGTTCGGCTGGCTCAATAGAGCTGGTACGGTGAAGAACGTGGTGATGGAGGGCGTACAGATAACAAGCAATCAAATATATGGCGGCAGTATTGGCGGCGTGGTAGGATCTAGCTGGGGCACCATTGAAAACTGCTCGGTGTCGGGCAGCGTCAGCGGCACGGTGTATGTCGGCGGTGTGGTGGGTGCTCAAATAGACGGTTCCATCACCGGATGCAGTTCCTCTGCCACAGTGAAGGGAATGGTCGATGTCGGCGGCGTGGCAGGTCAGACGAATTCGAGTGCCACCCTGACCGCTTGCTATGCCACGGGCAACGTGACCTTAGAAATAGACCCCAAAAAGAATATCGCTGGCGGCGGTCTGGTGGGAATGAACGCAGGAAGCAGCCTCCTTGCCTGCTATGCCACGGGCAACGTAACCAGTACGGGTAGTAGCACTGGCTATATGCATATCGGCGGCTTTTTGGGAAATAACTACACCACCGTGACCGCCGGCTATTGGAAGAACAATCATGAACAAGGCATCGGCTACAATAGGGAAAGCACCGGAGCCACGAAGGTGGACGGCTCTGTCGTTACCTGGCAGAAAGCCGTTGATGCCATGAACACCGCCTTGCAGAACGCAGGCTCAGAGTGGCGTTACGAACTTAACGGAGCATTGCCTACCTTGAGGAAGTTGTAAACCGTTGCGGGCGGAACTTTTCCGCCCGCAACAAACATTAACCGAAGTATAACCCCAATAAAAAAGGAGGACGTGATGGAACACATGGAGAATCCACCATATAGGTTAGATTTTGGCATCAAGGCATTGTCAATAATAGTATAGACTCCAGTGAAAGCATACAATTTTTCTTCTATGAGATGGAAATCGCCGAAAATAGCGTCGCAATAATAACAGCCGTGCGATAGGTAGCTATCGGCAACCGTCCGGCTATACCGTTTTTTTACCGGGCCGACCTTGAGTTGTCGCCCCTCTTCCGTCTGTAAGAAATCTTGTACCGCGGCATAGACCCCAGGATGCTTGTCTATATCATGATCGTCCCACGAAGACCGCTCCACATCGAAATCGCAGTTGCAGACGCTCTTCAGACTTGGCTCTACCGTATAGCAGTATTGCAGCGTCCCGCACTTCCAGCATTTCATTTCAAAGAAGATGATGGTAATCTTTTGCTTAGGAGCCATTCTGATATGCTCGCAAAATTTCAACTTACGCGCCAGTAAATTACTTATCAATGCTTTTAACGGCATTTGAACTTTCCCTACTTGGGCAAGTATGTTTGAATTTTCGTCCTTGAATATTTTGAACGCAGGAGTCTCTTTGTCTGCAACTAAAGTTTTGTCATAATCCGACATTTCTTTGGGGGCTATGCGGAAAAACCAGCAACCTCTTACGTTCGATGCCTTATACCGTTCCTGCCGGAGGCGGGTTTCTTCATAAGTCTGCCGGCTCCATTGAACCTCGAAAGCGATCCTCTTGCCTCCCTGTACAGCCAAAACATCCGCCCTCCAATCTGCTTCGGAAAATTCGGGGATGGCATCCCATCCTTGCTCCCGACATGCCTCCATGATAGCGACTTTCGCTTTGAGATGCTCTGCAGACTCGGGTTTCCAATCGCATGGATTTGCAGATTTCAGATGAACGAAATGTTTCAACCCTCTGTTGCTTGTTCTCAAAAAGCCCTCTTGCCCGCAGCACGGCAATGTTAAAACGATTTCTTTGGCTTTAAGACGGGCTTTCAAAGCACTCCATTCTTCGTCATTAAGATCGATGGAAACAATTTCTTTGTCTTCTATATAAGCACGTAAAGGCATTGTAGAAATGTATAAAGATTGTTAATGATCTCGGATATATTACATCAATCCAAATATAGCGAATCCGAACGAAACGAGCAAGTTTTGCGGAGTGAATCATCGTCGTCTTAATATTGAATCACCATATATCTTACGCCGACCCGTCCAGCAAAATAGCCGCCGTAAGCGACACGTCAAGGCAATGCCTTGTCTTTGTCGCTTACGGCGGCTATTCGGCTCTTGCTGTCCGGGCGTTCCGGGCAGTCTGAAATTTTATTCTCTATGACACTGCTCACAAAACAGATCATCTCGAAATTCGAGAAACATCCTATCCACTCACAGGATGGGAAAGGAATGGATGCCGAAGTCCTCGTCAAGTATTTCAACCCCTGCGGCTCGGGCACATGGCTCATCACCGAAGCCGAACGCGAAGGCGACGACTGGCGCCTGTTCGGATATTGTCATATCCACGAATGGGAGTGGGGCTACCTGATGCTCTCCGAGCTGGCATATCTTCGTCTGCCGTTCGGACTTACCATCGAACGCGACATTTACACGGCCAGGAAA
>ENA-OZSF01000412-OZSF01000412.1-human-gut-metagenome-genome-assembly--contig:-NODE-412-length-11046-cov-5.221181_pt1 | contig 11046 bp, 8 predicted proteins | sample MGYA00244120_ERZ653962 | MGnify/ENA primary metagenome ERZ653962 (study PRJEB26926, sample SAMN06164503) | human gut metagenome | biome: ENVO:00009003; feature: ENVO:2100002; material: ENVO:00002003...
TTCGTGGTTGTCATCAGTCTGGTAGTTTAAGTGGCGTGACTCGGGAACGCCACCCGGCCTCGCAGAGCGAGCACCTTTGTATGCCGAAAAATTTTTCGGCATACAAAGGTACAGCTCGCTGTTATCTGGCGATAACAAAATCCGCGGCGGAAAATTTTTTGTGAAAACTTTGAAAAGCCTCCGAGGGCGGGTCTTTCCCGGTGCAATATTACAACCGTCTGGAGATGAAAAAAAGCCCGCCGAACGGACTGGAACGGACGTGAGCGGACATCGGAATCGAGGCATTTCAGTCGATTGTATCTTGCATCATGAAAGGCAGGTTTTCTTATTCCGTTCATTATTCCGATACAAACCGCATGAAACGGAAAACGGTATTTTGAATGGTTTAAAACATAAAACCAAACATACACGCTTTACGACAGTATAGCTGACAATCAATCTCAAAAACGTTGCACCATGGATTCATTGAAAGAAACAGACAAACCCGCACCCAATCCTTCGAAGCATCTCCGTATCGAAGTCGATGAGGAGCTGATGCGACAGATGATCGCCGGACAAGCCCCTTTGGATTCGAAAGTCGTCCGCAGGATTCCCGAGCCGAAAGAAGGCGCAGAAGAAACGATTCAGGAGCCTATGCCAAAATCCGAGATCGACGAATCGTTTCCGTCGGTCGTCCCTACCGCTGTGGCTGCGGGGAAAGATGCATCCGGATTTCGTCGTAAAAAGCTCACGCTACCGGATTTTGAACGCACGTTCTTCGCACCAACGGATTGCCGTAACCGCTCAGCAATCTACGTCAGCGCCCCAACCAAGGGCAAAGTGTCGGCAATCCTCCACCTGCTGGGAGACGACTCGACTAGGCTTACGGCGCTGGTCAACAATATGCTACGCTTTGTCATGAGCATTTACAGCGACGAACTGAATTATCTCCACGAGAAGAAGAATAGCAGAAGACCGTTTTGAAAAAGCGGAGGTATTTCGACGGCAGATAGCAGGACGGGAGGGGGCCGTCGAACGGACAGACCGATTGCGGCTGAACATCAGACCCGGATCGTCAGGAGCTACAGAATGTCGCCTTTTCCGACGGTAGCGACCAGCAAAACGCCGGGGATGGAAATATGCAAGGCTCGCCCAGGCGATTCGCATGGCCTTGCGGATTTTCATCTCCGGCATTTAATTCCCTGCCGGCGGAAAGAGATGACGATATTCCGGGATCGAGGGGAGCGTAACTCAAACTGAATCCTATTCTCCCATTTACACAAAATTATGGACACTGCCTATTACTATATCTTGCAAAATCATTATACGACTGACTCTTCCAACTTACCCATAGCTATCTCATTCAATTATTTTCGTTCCACTTCTTACACTGCTCCATAATCGTATTCAAAGCATCTTCCTGCCCAGCAGGCGGATAATTATACTTTTTCAACAATCGTTTGACAATACGCCGCATTCCGGCACGAGCACTCTCCTTCATATTCCAGTCAATCGTCTTGTTTCGCCGAAGCGCATCTGTCAACTCTCGCGTAATAGCGACCAACTGATCGTTGGAATAGAAATCTTTTACAGCCTCAGGCTTGGTCAACGCATCATAAAAGGCAAGTTCTTCGCTGTTCAGATTAAGCGACTTGCCGGCCTTTTCGCCGTGAACGATCTCACGGGCTATTTTCAGCAGTTCTTCGATAACCTCTTCGTTCGTCAGCATCCCTTTCAAATAGCGGCTCATGGCATCGGACAGAATTTCCGAAAACTTCTCGGCTCGTACCGTATTCGTTCGCTGATATAGTTGTACCTGCTCTGCAATCAACCTACGCAATAATTCTACGGCGAAGTTCCGTTCCTTCATCCGGGCAACCTCTTCCAGGAATTTCGAATCGAACAAAGAGAACTCCTCCTTGATATCGGAGAAAAGATTAATTACCCCTTCGCTCTTGATACTCTGCTTGAGCAATTCATTAATACGCCCGTTGATCTCACGGAACGAAACCTTGCCCTTGGCTTCCACGCGCGTCAGTAATGTGCGAACCGCCTCAAAATAGGCAGCTTCGATACGTTGCTCATAATTCAATAAACTCTGACAAAGCGACAATGCCTGCCGCAGCAGCAGCGCCTCTTTGATATAGAGTTTTTTCGTTTCCATCCGCTCGGGGGACTGCATGAAATCGACACCTCCGCTGATGGCTTTCGCCCGCTCCAAATCAGACTTACCGAAGAAAGCACCATAATCGAATCCATACATCAGATCACGGCAAACGTCCAGTTTCTTCTGAAACTCCGGATAGGCGGTTTTAGCCACATCCGTATCACCATAATTTTTGCGGTCACGGTATGTATAATCGTTCATCGCCGTCTTCAACGCCGAAGCGATACCCACATAATCCACAACCAAACCACCTTGTTTATCCCCGAACACACGATTCACACGAGCAATAGCCTGCATTAGATTGTGTCCGGACATCGGTTTATAGACATACATCGTCGAAAGCGAAGGTACGTCGAAACCCGTAAGCCACATATCAACTACGATGACGATTTTCAACGAGCTATCGTTGTCTTTGAACCGCTTCTCCAACTCTTTCTTGTGGGAATCATTTCCAATAATCGCCCGCCAGTCTTCCGGATCTTTATTACCGGAAGTCATCACAACAGCCAGCTTGTCACTCCACACCGGACGCATTTCGAGAATCCGACGGTAAATCTTGATCGCTATTGGCCGCGAATAGGCTACTATCATCGCCTTACCCGTCTGCTCGTATTGCCGGAATTCCTCATAGTGTTTTACGATGTCCTCGCACAATGATGCCACCGTCGCGTCAGCTCCAAGGATCGAGTCGAGCCGCCCCAATTCACGCTTGCTTTTCTCAATGACATACTCTTCCGCCTCCTCAGCCATCGCATCATACTCCGCATCAATACGCCGCAAGGACTGCTCGTCGAGTTTCAGATTGATTACACGGCTCTCGTAAAATACCGGCCGTGTCGCACCGTCCTCCACCGACTGCGTCATATCGTACACGTCGATGTAATCTCCAAACACTTCGCGTGTCGACCGATCTTTTTGCGAAATAGGCGTTCCGGTAAACCCGATATAGGTAGCATTCGGCAACGCATTACGCACCAGACGCGCCGCGCCGATTACAACTTTGGCTTGCGTTACCCCGTCAGCATCCGTAACCATCCTGACCCTCTCCTCCAATCCGTATTGACTGCGATGCGCCTCGTCGGCCATAACAACTATATTTCGTCGCGTCGAAAGAGGTTCTTCGCTCTCTTCGAATTTCTGCATCGTCGAGAAAAAGATACCGTTCGCTTCGCGTCCCGCCAATAATTCCCGAAGATGAGCCCGACTTTCGGCCTGCACGGGTGTCTGACGCAAAAAATCCCTGCAACAAGCGAACTGCCGGTACAACTGACCGTCCAAATCGTTACGGTCTGTCAGCACGACGATAGTCGGCGACGACATCGCCTGCTGCAACTGCTTGGCGAAAAAGACCATAGACAATGACTTTCCGCTGCCCTGCGTATGCCAAAACACGCCACCCCGACCATCTGTCTCAGCTGCTTTAACCGTCGAAAGCACAGCCTTGTGTACGGCATAAAACTGATGATAGGCACTTAATATCTTAATATCCTGTTTACCGTCTTTCGAATAACAAACAAAATTCCGCAACAATTCAACAAACCGCGTTTTTTCGAACATTCCCGCGAAAAGCACATCGAAATTCGCGCTATGGGTATCTTCATAACTCCCATCTACCGTTTTCCACTGCATAAAACGGTCTTCACCCGCTGTGATCGTCCCCGCCTTAGTCATCGCCTGATCGCTCATCACACAAAAAGCGTTATAGATAAAGAGTGACGGAATCTCCTGCATATAGTTACGCAATTGTGCATAAGCTTCCGACACGTCTGTATTCTCACGCGATGGCGATTTGAGTTCGACCACCACCAGCGGCAATCCATTGACAAATACGATCATATCCGCACGCCTTACCGAGTGCCCATCGACCGTCCATTGATTAGCGATCGTAAACCGATTATGTAACGGTGAATCGTAATCGACAAGCCGGACATTTGCGGAACATTGCTCGCGGCCATCGAAATAATTGACAGCTACGCCATTTTGCAAATAATCCGTGAACAATTCATTCTTCTGTACCAACGTTCCGCCCTCATAGGTCCGAATTTTCACCATAGCTTCGTCAATAGCGGCCTGTGGCAGTCCACGATTGATCTGCGGCAACACAGCCTCCAGCACCTCCACGAAAAGCGGTTCTGCATAGTCGCGCATCACATTGGGACCGTACACATAATCATAGCCTAATTGCTCTCGAAACAACTCGAGAATGGCGTTTTCAAAATCATCTTCGGTGAAATGCATATAATTGTTATTTTTTCACATACAAGTTAACAAGCTGTGATACCATATTACGCGCAGATTGCGTTGCGACATCAGAACTAATAGATTGTAAAGACAGGCTTCGTTTGATTTTACGTCTCAAATCACTAATGGTTGCTTCCTTATTGGCCCAATCTATATATTCGGTTTGCCGTGTAATAATTCGAAGAACATTCTGTTTTATAGCATCATCTGAAATATATTGTGATACGATATCATAAATAGCCTTATCAACTAACTCTTCTTTCACTACGGATTCAGCTATCTCAACACCTTCCTTCGATTCTTCAGCTTTTATTGCATCAAAATCTATCTTTTCAAAAGATGAAGCGCTTCTGACATTAGATTTACACATACTATATTTGATATATGCCATCTGATGCTCCAACTCCGGAAATAAAGCCCCTTGGTTTATATTGTAGAAATTCAATTCTTCTAAAAGGCTTTCCTTGCTTCCGGCCGGTATGATTATCCTTTCGCTCGCAAACTGGCTATTTAAAGAACAACTGCTCTTCTCGATCCGACTGGCGCCGTAATCAGATTTATTGAGTTGAATATTAATGCTACCAGAAAGCAAAAAAGCTCCGCTCTGCCGAATCAAACGTTCATTGTTGAATGTCGATATAACAAAGTAAGCATTTTGCATCACCTTTGCCAGTTCCTCAAAATCCTCGGCTTGTTTTATTTGACTGCGTAGTCCTAATTTCTCGACCAATTGATGCAATACAATATCTCCGCTGAAATCCATTTCCGCGATTCGGGCCAACAGATCAATATCATCTGAATTATGCTTATGTCCATAAGCCCGTCTATAATAAACAGCCCCATCGACATCATATTCATTATCAAATGAATGATCGGAGTCGACATCAATAGTATCAGATTCTTTATAATTCTTGTCGTAGTTTTCTTTATCTTCACATTTCGCACACGCAAAATACAACGCGACTAAAGGATTTAGCGTTACATCCAACATTCTGGTTGGCAGTCCATAATGTTGTAATTTTGTCAGTCGTTCAAATGCACTTCGGCCGCCAAATTCAAAAGGAGCACGAGCACAAGCCTCGGATATAATATCGGATTCAATCGTCAGGTTATTCTCTCTAAATAAACACGGGCGCACATCCCAATTTTTATTGGATTGGCCCCTGAAAAAGAATCGCTCATTGCTACCTTCATTGGCAGCTTGCAACTGAGAAATATATGCAACATATTCCGACAATGTATTGACGATTACATTGCCATTTGAATCAATATTAAGATCTAATTCCATTAGAAATCCCAGTTTAATACAAATATAGCAAAAATAGAAATTACAATAGTAACTTTGATAAATGATAATTTAGCAAGCTAATCGAGGGAAACCTCCTCGACGGAGATCTCACCGGACATGAGTTTGGGTAGAAGGGTATCGCGGAGAGATGATAATTTCCTATTTTCAATTCGACAAGTAACCATTCTATTAAAGATGGGAGAAAATAACTTATCTAAATTAACCAAAGCCTGCTTACTTGGGATTTTTACTTTTGATATTTCTAAATCACATCGTTTGATATGCCCCATAGTAACCGCTTTGTCTTTCGCAATGCGAATAAATTTATTCAAATGATGCTTTGTCCAATAAAAAACAAACCATTGAGGATACTTTGCCGAAGATACCTTAAATAAATGTTGGTTGAGCCCACATTTTCCACCACACCAAATATCTACAAGTAGGGTTCCTGACCAAGAAAATATAATGGTTCCATCAGAAATTATATATTCAGGTTTTATTAAAGATGAGCAACGATCACTGTTGGTGTCACATTGTCCTTGTCCAAGTTCTTTAATCTTTAAAACTGGCAATCCTGCCTCATTAGGCATCGCTGGATATTTTTGCATAGCCAATCCATTAAGGTATTGGGCAATGTCAGTCAAAACCCCGTCTTGCCATTCTCCTAAATTCTCTGTATTTTGAATAAAGTAATGATTAAACAGCGCTTTGGCCTGCTCCTCTAAATTATCATTTATCGGTTATCTTTGTGTGTATTTCAATGGACTGCGTAACTTTATCAATTTCAATAATACAAACGCAGCCATGAAAGAAAAACTAATTGACGAAATTAAAACCGCGATGCGTACCGTCATTACGGCAGATCAAATGAGCATCTTATGTAACGTGCTGAATCGCACATTGCAAAATATTGTCATCGCAGAAAAGCTTCCGGATAGCGAAGCGCGAGTCAAGGCTAATTCTCAACTGCAAACGCTATTTATATCAGCCAAACGCGTCGAGGGATGCTCTGAGAAAACATTAAAATATTATGCTTCGACTATTGAATATATGTTACGGCAGATCGACAAGAATATCGTCGATATAACAACGACCGATCTACGATGTTATCTTGCATCATACCAATCGAATAACCAATCGTCAAAAGTTACCATAGACAATATCCGCAGAATTTTCTCAAGCTTTTTCGCATGGCTCGAAGACGAAGATTATATTCTTAAAAGCCCGGTGAGACGCATCCATAAAGTTAAAACCGGCTCCTTAATTAAAGAGGTGCTATCCGATGAAAATCTCGAAATTTTGCGTGACAACTGCACCCATATACGAGATCTGGCAATCGTAGATATGCTATCGTCTACCGGCATCCGCGTCGGCGAACTGGTAAAAATTAATCGAGAAGATATAGACTTTCACGAACGCGAATGCGTCGTTTTCGGCAAAGGCAACAAAGAACGAGAAGTCTATTTCAACGCCCGCACAAAAATTCATCTGAAACAATACCTCGAAAGCCGGACAGATGACAATCCGGCACTCTTCGTATCCATCGCCAAGCCACATAATCGACTTAAAATTAGCGGAGTGGAGTTGCGCCTCCGCCAACTCGGTCGCAAAGTTTCGATTCACAAAGTTCATCCGCATAAATTCCGCCGGACACTTGCCACAATGGCCATCGACAAAGGAATGCCGATCGAACAGGTGCAGAAACTATTGGGACACGTCAAAATAGACACAACAATGCACTATGCGATGGTCAATCAGAACAATGTCAAAATTTCACACAGAAAATATATAAATTAGATATGAATAACGATTGGACTACTTGTAAAATTGGAGATATTTGCAAGAAAATATGTAGTGGAGGCACACCAAAAAGTAATGAACCGTCATACTATGGTGGAAATATTCCGTGGCTAAATACGAAAGAAATCAACTTCAATCGTATTTACAACACAGAAAAATACATTACATCTTCGGGATTCGATAATTCATCTGCGAAATGGATAGATGCTAATTCTGTTATCGTTGCATTGTATGGTGCAACAGCAGCCAAGGTCTCAATTAACACGATTCCATTAACAACAAATCAAGCTTGTTGCAATTTGACTATTGATGAAACCGTAGCAGATTATCGCTATGTATACTATTACTTACGTAGAAATTATCAACATCTTGCTTTATTGGCAAATGGAGGTGCTCAACAAAATCTAAACGCTCAACAAATCAAAGACTTTAATATTATATTGCCCCAATTACCAATACAACACAAAATCGCGAATATTCTATGGACAATAGATGACAAAATTGAACTCAATCGACGGATAAATGATAATTTAGAGGAGCAGGCTAAAGCGCTGTTTAAGTCGTGGTTTGTGGATTCTGATCGAAACGAATGGGTTCACTATGAATTAGGAGATATCACACTTATTACTGCTGGGGGTGATAGGCCTTCAAAATATACTAATAAGAAGACTATTGAGTGTTATGTTCCTATATATTCTAATGGAATAGATAATGAAGGATTATATGGTTATACAGATGTTGCAAAAATTCATGAGGAAAGTATAACTATTTCTGCAAGAGGAACTATAGGTTATGTCTGTTTGAGATTAGAACCATATGTTCCTATTGTCCGGCTAATTTCAATAATCCCTAATAAAAAAGAGTTGTCTGCAAAATATTTATACTTGTGGGCATTAACTCAGAATATTACAGGAACGGGGACGACTCAGCAACAATTGACTGTTCCGATTTTCAGAAAAACTCCAATATCAATACCCTCTGACACTAAATTGAAGCAATTTAACTCTATTGCTGATCCTTTATTTAGTCAAATTGAATCTAATAAAAAAGAAAACATAAAATTATCCACTCTCCGTGATACCCTTCTACCCAAACTCATGTCCGGCGAGCTCTCCGTCGAGGAGGTTTCTCTCGATTAGCTTGCTAAATTATCATTTATGCATCGATTGAGTTCGATTTTATCATCCAATGCTCCTAATATTCCGGCAATCTGCTTTTGCTCGGCAAGCGGTGGAAGATTTACTACCAAATTTTCCAACATAGCCTGCTGTACCCGCTGACGACCGGAAGACCCAACCATTGATTTAACAGCAATGTCTCGAAACCACGGACTCGTGACAAAATAATAGACGAATTTATTATCCGTAATGCCTTCTATATTTCGAAAAACAATATATTCGGTCGAGCCAAACCCCACCTCGTCTTCATCAAGCATAGAAACATATGCAGTTTTTCCATTCTCAAGACAAGGCGTAATACGAGCCATTAATGTATCACCATTGCGAAACTTACTTCCTCCGGTATATGAAGCCATTTCAAAACCAGAAATGCCCCTTGTATAAGGTTGCAACAAATCCATCGGCACTTTTTTGGCGATCTCCCCTTTTAACAAACGCTCAGAAGGATTAAACCGAACAACATCGGATAACTTATATGAATGCCATTTCTTCATATTTCTATCCATTGTATATCAGCACTTTTTTTATTGAGAACGATAGAGCAGCCAAATTTATATCCATATCTTAACTGAGGATTCATCATCCATTTAATTTTATCGATATCAGCATTATTCTCTGAATTCCACCATGTTTTAAATTCAATTATGAGAATATTATTGTCATTGCAACCTCTTTTATGTAGGATGAAATCCGGATACACATAATTCCCATTTACTTGTTTTATTCCATATCCATCTCTATTATACTCACAATCTACATTATATTCAGCAACGATAGTTCCTGCTATATTATTCTCAAAATAATGAGCAAACCGATGGGTAATATCTCGTTCTGCAACTTTGCGTTCTAATAAATCTTTATCATTGGCATATAAACAATCCAGCGACTGCTCTATAAGATACTTCAATACATTCTTCATTGTGCTATTCCATTTTATATCCTATACTTCCCAGCTGTTTCCCAATCTCCGCTTCTAACTCGTGCGACCTTTCGAATAATCTCGACAACTCGCCTGTCAGACGCTTCATCTTTTCGTCGAACGGCTCCGTGTCCTCTTCTTGCGCCGCAATACCTACATAACGGCCAGGCGTGAGGATAAAATCCTGACGAGCGATTTCTTCTGTCGAAACCACAGCACAAAAACCCTTTTCATCCTTCAACATTCCGTCGGCATAGGCATTGTAAGTGTCAGCAATACGCTGAATATCGCCACGTTTTATCAGATCTACCGCGTCACTATCGGTCAATTCGCGCAGTTTGCGCGTTACCATTGTACCCAAGTTACGAGCGTCAATAAAAAGGGTTTTGCCCTTTTGTTTCTTATCCTTGTTGAAAAACCAGATTGACACCGGAATCTGCGTTGTGTAAAATAATTGCGGCGGCATGGCTACAATACAATCGACCAAATCCGCTTCGACCAATCGTCGCCGGATTTCGCCCTCACCGCCACTCTGGCTCGACAGCGAGCCGTTGGCCAGCACAACGCCCGCACGTCCCGTCGGGGCAAGGTGGTGGATGATATGCTGAATCCACGCAAAGTTGGCATTGCCGTTGGGCGGCGTACCGTATTTCCAACGCACATCATCCGCCAGCTTATCCGCCCCCCAATCGCTCAGATTGAACGGGGGATTGGCCATCACGAAATCGGCCTTCAGAGTCGGATGGCAATCATTGAAAAAGGTATCCGCATTATATCGACCGAGATCGGCTTCGATACCGCGAATCGCCAAGTTCATCTGCGCCATTTTCCATGTCGTAGGATTGGAATCCTGACCATAGACCGATATATTATTGATATTTCCGGAGTGGCTCTCGATGAATTGTGCAGACTGTACAAACATACCACCCGAACCGCAGCAAGGATCGTAAACACGACCTTTATAAGGTTGTAATACGTTCACCAACGTCTTAACGATACAAGCCGGAGTATAAAATTCACCTGCCAATTTTCCTTCGGCCTCAGCAAACTTCGAAAGACAATATTCGTAAGCACGACCCAAAATATCCTTCGAATCGCCGTGCTCATGCATCCGAATATTTGTAAACAAATCGACAACTTCACCCAAGCGGCGTTTGTCGAGCTCGGGACGGGCAAAGTTTTTCGGAAGAATATCTTTCAGACGCTTATTCTCCTTCTCGATTGCCCGCATCGCATTGTCGATGATCGTTCCAATTTCAGGAGAGTGTGCATGGATGGCAATAGCTTCCCAACGGGCTTCCGCAGGGACATAGAAAACCGGATCATAACTACCCTTCTCATTTTTATTACTCAAATACTCATCCTTGTCTTCCTCAAAGCCCTCTCCTTCGGCAACAAGCTGTTGATATTTAGCTTCGAATTTGTCCGAGATGTATTTCAGGAAAATAAGTCCCAATACAACGGATTTATATTC
>ENA-OZSF01000443-OZSF01000443.1-human-gut-metagenome-genome-assembly--contig:-NODE-443-length-10673-cov-3.468544_pt1 | contig 10673 bp, 14 predicted proteins | sample MGYA00244120_ERZ653962 | MGnify/ENA primary metagenome ERZ653962 (study PRJEB26926, sample SAMN06164503) | human gut metagenome | biome: ENVO:00009003; feature: ENVO:2100002; material: ENVO:00002003...
GAGATCTGCGCATGTCTCGTGGGCTCGGAGATGTGTATAAGAGACAGGCTTGGGAGTGTCACCGTGTGACATTGTAACAACCTGAATACCCTTGTCCTGAAGCTTCTTCTTTGCGTCCTCATTTATTGACTGACCTGCAAACACAAGGTTTGTGCCGGAATTGATAATTTTGTCGGTATCGGGATTTTCATATGAACCGACGCTCGGGGCAACTGCGATTGACTGCTGGTCAACCTCATCACTTCTGCCCACAATATATCTGTCATAGCCTGTTGCGATGAGGATATCGGCTGTCGGCGCATCAAGAACAACAATGTTCTTTGGCTGACTTTCTATCGTGATATTTGCCACCTCAACAGGATATTCTCCGTCAGAACAACCGCTGAAAAGCGCAACTGCCGAAAGCATTGTCACAACTGCAAGAGCAATTGAAATTATTTTTGTTTTCATAACTGACCTCCGATTAATCAGCAAAACAGCGATTCAACATACTGTCTTGCACATCTTGGCGAACGACCGCCTCTTGAAAGTGCAAACTGCTCAGCGCCGAGTGCAAGCTCTTCGTGAGTCATCTTGACGCCTCTCTGCTCTGCAAGAGAATATACAATTTCAAGAAAATCATTCTTTGAAGGAATTGTGTAGCAGACTGCAAGACCGAAACGGTCCGAAAGCGAAAGACTTTCCTGCATATTGTCACGAACATTGATATCATCAACAGTATGAGTTCTGTCGGAAATGCTTTCCTTAACAAGGTGTCTGCGATTTGACGTTGCATAAATCAACGCATTATCGGGACGAGCCGCAAGTCCGCCCTCAAGCACAGCTTTAAGGGTTGTATAGCTCTGATCCTGATGCTGGAACGAAAGATCATCAATAAATATAATGAATTTAAGCGGAAGAGCGGCAATCTTGTCAACAAGAAGCGGAAAGTCAATGAGTCTGTCCTTAGGCATTTCAACAATGCGGAGTCCGTCCTTGCGGAACTCGTTTGCAATTGCCTTGACTGTTGAGCTTTTACCTGTACCCTTATCACCGTAAAGCAGACAGTTGTTACAGCTCTTGCCCTGAATAAATGAAAGTGTGTTGTTTACAACCTGACTTCTCTGACGCTCATATCCCGTAAATGTATCCATATCAATCTTGTCCGGATGCTCAACAGGCTGAATGTCACCGTCACGCCAGATGAACGCCTTGTAACGGGCAAACATTCCGCAACCGTTTTCCTTATAATAAGCAGAAAGCTTGTCAAGTGAACCGTCAAATCCGTCAAAGCACGGAGCGCACTTGCCTGTCTGCCACTTTGGAAGAATCGGAACAAGCTCCTTGATTTCATCGGCATGGGTATATGCCTCAAGCACTTCATCGGAAGTAAGCTTTGCGGCTGTTAAAATAGCGTCGCAGTCTGTCTTAACGGCAGAAACAACATTTTCGGGTAACTCGCCCTGTCTGCCGGCTGTTGCGGCACGGGCAAAACAGTTATCGTCAAAAAGAGCCGTTTCGCTGATTGCAAATGCGAACTTATCCGCACAGCCTCTTTCGCAAAGCATTGAGCAAAGCTTGCCGTATGCACCGAGAAACTCCTCAGGCTTTTTGTCGAGCGAAAGCAAAAGTTCATAAAAGGCTTTCGGAACGCTTCTGTTCATTATACCTCTGAATACAGAGAGTGACGACAAAAGCATTTTACACTTATTTACATTATTCATTCTAAACATCCCAATCTGTTCTAATCTATTTAATTGTACACATTTTTATCCGTTTAGTCAATAATTTACGGCAAACAACGGCATCCTATTTTTTACGCTTTAACAAGCCAAAATATGTATAATTTTTCACCGCATCAAGTATACATTGGGTTCAATGGCGGTTAAAACGGCGGTAAATCGGGATAAATACGGGCTTTTCAGGGTTTTAAAAGAATTTTTAAATTTTTTTAAAAAAAGTGTTGACATTTGGTGCAGCCCGTAGTATAATCAATACTGTTCTCAAGAGAGAAACAAAAGTTAATAAGTTGGTGTTGATGACGCTGAGGGTCCACCTGTTCCCATACCGAACACAGAAGTTAAGCTCAGTGGTGCCGAAAATACTTGGCTGGTGACGGCCCGGGAAGATAGGGAGATGCCAACACAAAGCATACACCCAAACGGGTGTTTTGCTCTATATTCCTCCATAGCTCAGTCGGTAGAGCGCATGACTGTTAATCATGATGTCACTGGTTCGAGCCCAGTTGGGGGAGCCACAACGAGGCTCATAGTATATTCTATGAGCCTTTGTTTTTATTAAGTTTTCGGTTTGCAGAAATTATCTATTTTGGCAAGCCGGAAAGGAAAGGATATGGAACAGAATATGACTGATAAGCAATTCGATGTTCTTATGAACTCGATTATTCAGATTGTTAAAGATTCTGATTCAAAAGATGATGCCGTTGAAAAACTGCAGAATCTAATCAAAGAACAGAAGAACTGACATCTTTCTCGCTTAATTTAATATAATCAAACATATGAGTCAATCACTATATTATGATATATAGTAATTGGCTCTTTTTTATTGCAATCGTTTTAATTGAGATTAAAACGGTTGCTTTTTTATCTTAAAAAAGGAAGGAAGATTTTAATGTATTTTACAGACACACCTGAACTTAGAAAGTTTGAAAGAGAGATGAAACAAAAGCCTAACTTTGATAGGCGAAACGATTACTTTTCTAATAATGAAAGTAGTTGTAAAAGAAAAGACATCAAATCTGATGACAACAAAAAATTTAATAACGGAGGTTAGACATATGAAAACAAAAATCAGAAGTCCTACTTAAATTCAACAAGATTACGAATTCAATTATGGAGGTAATAAACTTGAATAAATTTGATAGACACCGCAGACTTGCTGAAAGCGTTAAGGATATGTATCCACCCGGTACACGAATTGCGCTTATCTGTATGAATGACCCATATTCTCCTGTGTCGTCCGGAACAAGAGGTACAGTTCGAGCCGTAGATGATATGGGTACGATTTTTCCTGATTGGGACAACGGTCGTTCCCTCGGAGTTGTTCCCGGCGAAGATGTATTCAGGAAACTTTCCCAGGAAGAAATTGAAGCTGAAAGCCAATCCTCATCAGTAGTTGAAGAAAAAACGCTTGATGAAGATAATGAAATGATTATGAAACAGTGAGGTGAATATAAAATAAATCTTCACAGAAATGAAGATTTATGGCAATTAAATTTTTTGATATGTTCGCCGGTATAGGCGGTTTCCGTTCCGGACTTGAAGCAATTGACGGTTTTGAATGCATAGGATATTGCGAAATCGACAAGTATGCAAAGCAGGCATATGAAGCAATGTATGATACAGGAGGCGAACTTTACTTTGAAGATGCAAGAAAAATCATACCCGAACAGTTACCCGATTTCGACCTTCTTGTTGGAGGATTTCCCTGTCAGTCCTTCTCAGTCGCAGGAGCGAGAAAAGGATTTGATGATATAAGAGGAACGCTGTTTTTCAAGATTGCTCGAATTGCTGCCGTTAAAAAACCTAAGTATCTCTTCCTCGAAAACGTTCCCGGTCTGCTTAACCATGACTCAGGCAGGACATTAAAAACAATCCTCAATACATTGAATACAGGGTCCCCGAAAAGCATTAAGCTTTTTGGGGAGAGGAGGTGCAGCATAGCGTGCGAGTTTTTAACCGCTTGCGGTTGGAAAGGAGTAAGCACAGCTTGCACCGACGAGGGGTATGATGTGTGCTGGCAGGTACTTAACAGCAAAAATTTCGGAGTTCCTCAGTCACGAAATCGAGTGTTCATTATCGGATATCTTAGAGGACAATGTGCCGGAGAAGTATTTTCTTTCACGCAAACATGCGGAAAAGCTCTTATACAAAGAAAAGCCAACGCAAGGTGAACGAATCTACTCATCAAAAGGACTAAGCTGTACACTTACAAGCGGTTCGGGCGGTTTCGGCGGTCATTCGGGACTTTATCTCATTGAAGATACTGAAAACTTTGGATTGCCGATAAAATCTAAGACCAAAGACGGTTATCGGATCGCATATCCCGGTGACAGCATTGATACTGCTTTTTCGGGACAAAATTCAAGGCGTGGCAGAGTCGGAAGTCAGGTAGCACATACTCTGACAACTTCTGCAACGCAGGCTGTATTCTATCTTTTACCTGAAAGGGAAAATGATAGAATTAGCCATCGATCGTTGACACAAAGTGTCAAACTGGTCGGGCGACATGAATCTAATGAAATGGACACTCGTGTCCATTTCATCGACCTGAATCCCGACCCTAAGCTGACAGAAAATGCAAGGTGTATAACTGCAAGACACGATTCGGGAATCAGTAACCGAAAGGCTGAACATTCGGGCGTTTTCGTTGAAAGCACGGATTTTACAGATGATGAAAAGTTTGCAGTAGCCTTTATTGAGCCAAACGGAGAAGTTCATATCGGCAGAATAAGAAAGCTTACTCCGAGGGAGTGCTGGAAATTACAAGGCTTCACGGACGATCAATTCGACAAAGCAAAAGCTACAGTACTATCCGACAGCAGGCTATACAAGATGGCTGGAAATGCAGTTACCGTGAATGTTATTGCTGAAATCGGTAAGATTATCAAAATAGTAAACGATAAAAATTAATAACAACAACTAATATCAATCGTTCCGAACGACTGGTATTGGTTTTCATATATATTAGCCGTTGGTTGAGTTAAATACTTAATCAACGGCTTTTTGTCATTTCAGGGGCGATTGATATTCCGAGAGGAGTGAAATATAATCAAAACACCTGTAAGTTGGATGGGTAACATAACCTCCATCCTTCATATTTTGTACGCCCTGTTTCCTCTGAATTACGAAAGGTATATTGAACCATTCGGAGGCTCGGGAGCCGTACTGTTAGGCAAGAAAAAGCCTGATAAATTTGAGGTTTACAACGATTATAACCATAATCTTGTAAACCTCTTTCGCTGTATGCGTGACAGACCTATGGCTTTCATAAAAGAGTTGGGATTCTATCCGCTTAATTCAAGGGATGATTTCAATGTAATCAGGAATTTTTTCAAGCAAGAGAAGTTTGACGATAAATACCTTGATGAGGAGTTGCAGTTGACGAAAATTATCCTGCCTGAATTAAAAGCAGAAGAAGTCATAAAGCTATATGTTAAGATGAAAATGGACTACGACTTGCGCAGAGCAGTAATGTTTTTGAAACTTCTGCGATACAGTTACTCAAGCGGTGGCAAATCCTTTGCCTGTCAGCCGTTTTCGGTTGTTAGTCTTTTCAAACTGATAAAGCAAGTCGGCAAAAGACTTGAAAATGTTGTGATTGAAAATCAGGATTTTGAAGTCCTGATAAAGCATTATGACAGAGAAAACTCATTTTTCTACTGTGATCCGCCATACTTCTCAAGCGAGTATGTGTATCAGTGCGGATTCACTTGGAATGACCATCTTAGGCTAAAAAACGCACTTGCAAATGCAAAAGGCAAATGGCTTGTATCATACAATGATTGTAAGGAAATACGTAATTTATATGATGGATATTCATTTTTTGATTTCACAAGGCTTCATAATATGAAACAGCGAATCAATGCAGGCGAACAATTTCCCGAACTGCTAATCAGCAACTACGATATGTATGAAAGGCAGAGAAACAAGCCGTTACAGTTAAGCCTGCTTGATTTAACCACCGAACAACAAATTGATTTAGAACAAATTTTGAAGGAGTGTATTATTAACAATGAAAAATAGAATTTATGTAAGCATACCGCTTGATGCCCTTATTGTATCAGGAATCACATCCGACTGTGCTGTGCAGATTTCAGCTGTGGACGGAGCAATTTTGATTGAAAGGTGCGATGATGATTGCGAAAATTTTGATGACGAGTGTAATTGTTGCGACTGCATCTGTGATGAGTGCAGAGCAGAGCTTGCGGAAAGCGAGGACGAGCAATGCTAAAAATATACAGAGTCCTCGGTAAAAAAGGAAGAATTACAATCCCTTTTGAAATCCGTCAACGAATCGGATTCAAATACAACGATGTTTTATCATTCACACAGCAGGATGATGGCTCGGTTGTTGTCAGGAGAGAAAAAATCTGCGATAACTGTAATGAATTTGCTGAAGAATTCGAGGAAAATTTCACCCTTGAAGATTTCCTTGACAGCCTATCCGAGGAAGAACAGAGAGATGCACTTTTACATCTTTCTCTGCTGTGGGCAGAAAAGCAGAAACACTAAATCGGAGGTAAATTTATAATGGCACAGAATACAAATTACAAAGGAACCAAAAACAATAATCAGAAAAAGAAACTGCCGTATATCAAGGTAAGAATTGATAAGCTCGTTGATATTGATAATTGCAACACAAAGGCGTTCGCAAGCGTTACTGTCGGAGGTGCGGTTGCAATTCACGGAATCAGAGTGATGAACTCAAGAAAAGGCTTATTTGTTGCAATGCCTGCAAGTAACTATGTTGATGAAAACGGCGAAACGAAGTTCAGCGAGATTGCTCACCCGATTTCAAAGGAGTCAAGAGATATGCTAAACAGCAAGGTTATGGAAGTGTATCATCAGGCACTTGATGAACAGCAGAGTGAAAAGGAAACCGAGGATATGTCGGAAGATGAATCAGAAAGCTTTACGCAGAGTATGTGATTTTGCCTTGACTTTTACTCTAGACTTATGTATAATATCTTTCAATTTGAATGGTAATTTCGGGAGATAAATAAAATGAAAGTTTTAGTAATGAATTGTAGTCCAGTAAGAAATGGCGCGACTGCTGAAATAGTAAATATTGTTTCAGATTGTTTGAAAGAAAAATATGATGTCAGAAGTATTTGTATTGATGATTTTGATATAAGTTTTTGTAAAGGGTGTAGAAATTGTCATAATACAGCTAAATGTATTCAAGATGATGATGTAGTCAAAATAATTCAACAGTATGAATGGGCAGATATTATTATATCAGTGTCTCCTTCATATTGGGCTGACATTCCGGGACAATTTAAGGCTTTTATTGATAGGTGCACACCTTGGTGTAACACTCATGACCCTCATGCTACCATAAGTAGCGGAAAGAAAGGATATTCAATAGCTTTAAGAACTGGTCCAAGTATGAGAGAATGTAGCCGAGTTATTGAAAGCATCGAACACTTCTATGGACATTTGGAGATTGAGTGTTGCGATAGTTTAGGCTTGTGTTCAGTAGAGTATAAGGAGGCAGTGGAACAAAGAAAGAATGAAATTATAAAGTTTTGCGATAAAATTTAAGAATATGCTCTGGACATTTGAAATTCTTTGGATATACTTAGTGCTTGAAAGGACGGCGATAGTAAGAAAAAGAAAATCGCAATAATGATAAGCATAATATTAATGGCAGGAACATTCACAGCTTGTACGGCAGAAGAAAAAATGTATAACAGTTCTTTATCACCCACGGTTTCAACTTCCGTGGGTGTTTCTGCATCTGGAGGAAGTTCTGAAATGGCAACAACCGAAACAATGCAATCCACCGAAAAAGCCACCGTTTCAAAAGAAACAGAGCCTTCGGGACAGAATACCAAAACCATAGAAAAAGCCGACAGTGGGCAAAATTCGGCGGTTGTTTCGGCAACGGATCCGATTCAGAAAACACAATCCGAGGTCCAGAACAACAGCAAGAATACAGTGAATAGTAATCCGTCTGAATCAGAATCGACTGCTAAAAAAGAAACTGAAAATTCTACTCAAAAGCCTGTGCAGAAGCCTACAGAAAAGCCGACAGAAAAGTCAACGCAAAAACCGACGCAACCGCCTACCAAAGCAAAAACGGTTGATGTTCAGTATGCGGTGAGTGCCTGCATAGCCTACGGTCAGCAGCTTGGAATGAAATACGATTCCTCACTGAACACAGGCAACGCAAGCTGGTTCTCGCCCACAAACGCATCATATTATGATGATACGCAAAGCCTGACAGCAGATTGCTATGGTGATGTTGAGTATGTAGCCTACTACTTCCAAAGCAGTGGCATAGCTCCGAGAGACTTATCATTCAATGTAATTGCAGAAAACAACAAAATATATGTAGTCTACTGTTGAGCATACGATTAAGCAAGGCACTCACTTCATTGTGGGTGCTTATTTTTATGAAAGGAAGATGACAATGAAAATCAATAGTATAACACTCTCAGACCTCCGCCGTATGAACGGTAAGGAAGGACTCATCTTGCAGGGCTGTGGAGGTGAAATTAAAGAATGGCTGGACGGCATCAATAAAATGCTTACGGACAAAGGAATACTTCTTGACAATACAAAGTTTGAGAATGTTTCTGTGTTTCAAAATGATGGCGTTACCTGTATTCTTTATCCATTTGAAGAAGTCCACCTTGATATCGGCAAGCTGGCAATGTGGCGATTGCAGTCATATACAGCCTTTGCAGGAATGTGGCTGTCCGACTATGTAGACAACAGGCTCGGCGGTTTTGAACCTGAACAGAACAAAGAGAAAAAGGTAAAACCCGACTGTGCATTAATAGGCTGTGATTCAAACATATTCAATCTTATGGGCATTGCAAGCCACACCCTTAAACAAAACGGTATGGCTGACGAGGCAGAAATGATGTGCACTCGAATAAGGGATGCAGAAAACTACTGTGAAGCGCTGAACATTATAGGAGAGTATGTAAATATCACAGACGGCAGTGAACAGTCTAATGATATAGATGAAGATTTCAATGAAGGGCAGGCGATGAAATTATGATTGTATTTAAACAGAATAAGACGTCAATCGGGGCAAGGGTAAAATCTTGCCCCATATTTTTTATGAAAGGATTTTTAAAATGACTAAGTTAATCAGAAATAAGAAATTCACAAGAATAACTGCACTTTTACTCGTGGTTGCCGTAATATTCGGAACAATGTTCTCGCTCCCTGTAAGTGCGGCAAGCGGTGATAAGGTGACAATCACTTTCGACTTCTGTTATGACAGCACTGGCAACATAATCAAATTTCAGCAGACAACAGTCAGTGACGGCTACACGGTCGGAACTCCCGGTGAGGAGCTGTGCAAGATTTTTGCAGACGGCAAAGAAGCCTATTGCATTGAACCCGGTCACACGCTCTACTCAGGCAATACGCTGACAGAATGTGCCTCAACCGTTTGGAAGAATTTAGGCTCGACAAAGCAGAAAGCAATCAACCTTGCTCTGCTCTACGGCAAGCCTGGTTCAGGGAAAAGCTTAAGCGGAACAGAGGATCAGAAATGGATAGCAACACAGCTGATTGTATGGGAGTTTGTTTCAGGCTGTCGCTCTACAAATGACGGCTATAAATGCACAAATACAAAGTTCATTGACGGTATCTGCGCAGGCGGAGCAAACCCCGGCGTTAAGTCGGTTTACAATGCTATCTCAAAAAGCCTTGCAAATGATTCAATTGTTCCAAGCTTTGCATCTGCAATCGCCTCAAAGGCTGAAACCTATGAGATGAAATACTCTGACGGAAAGTACACTTTAACTCTTACTGACAGCAATAGTATTCTTTCGGATTTCAGTTTCAAGACAACAAGCGGTGTGAGTGTATCTGTATCAGGAAACAAGCTGACGCTCATCTCCTCAAATCCCGTCAACGATGCAGTAACATTCAACTCTGCAAAGTCAATGCCTGATGTCGGCAAAACTGTTCTTGTGCCATATGGTGACGCAAGCTTGCAGGATGTAATAACAGGTGTTGAAAACGACGCAGACCCAATAAGAGCATATTTCAAGGTCAAGACAAGCTCGGGCAATCTCAAACTTGTTAAAACCTCCGAGGATGGCAATGTTGCAAATATTGAGTTTACCGTCAAAGGCTACGATTACAGCAAAACTGTAAAAACAAACTCAAAAGGTGAATTTGAATTAACCGACCTCGTTCCCGGAAGTTACACCATTGCCGAAATTACCGACAGTAAGTACGAAACGCAGAAATCGCAGACCGTTAAGGTTGAAAGCGGAAAGACTGCAACTGTTACCTTTGAGAATATCCTCAAGAAAGGCAGTCTTGAAGTCTTAAAAACAAGTGAGGATAATTTTAACGAGGGTATTAAATTCCACCTTATCTTTCACCTTTGACGGCTCTGTAATTACCCAAGATACAGAAATCGTTGTGTTTGAAACTCTCTACCGTGAGGGAACAGAAATTGCAGTACACGCTGACATTGAAGATGAGAATCAGACTGTAACAATTCATCCGCAGCCTGAACCTGAAAAACCGCAGACAGGCGACGATTCAAATATTGGCTTTTATATTGGCGTAGGTTCTGTTGCTGTCGGAGGTTTAATTGCATTTCTCATCATCAAATTCAAAAAGAAAGATGAGGACGATGAATAATGCACAGGGTGTATATCTGTTCGCCTTTGGGCGGTAATGTATCTGTAAACATTGAAAACGCAAAACGATATGCCCGTTATGCGTTAGAGTGCGGTATGGCTCCGTTCATACCGCATTTTTATGTGCTGATTTTAGATGACAGAAATGATAAAGAAAGGAATCTCGGTATGAACGCAGGACTTTCTATGCTTTGGGTTTGTGATGCGGTTTGGGTTTTCGGAGATGAAATAACTGAGAGTATGAAAACAGAAATTCGCTTTGCAGAAAAACTGAACATCGAAGTCAGATATATATCTGTCTCTTATACACATCTCCGAGCCCACGAGACAT
>ENA-OZSF01000489-OZSF01000489.1-human-gut-metagenome-genome-assembly--contig:-NODE-489-length-10055-cov-6.669000_pt1 | contig 10055 bp, 12 predicted proteins | sample MGYA00244120_ERZ653962 | MGnify/ENA primary metagenome ERZ653962 (study PRJEB26926, sample SAMN06164503) | human gut metagenome | biome: ENVO:00009003; feature: ENVO:2100002; material: ENVO:00002003...
ATACGAGATCTGCGCATGTCTCGTGGGCTCGGAGATGTGTATAAGAGACAGTGTTGGTGTAGAAGTATATATTAACCATATGAAAAAAGAAATGTAATGATGTTTTTGAGGTAAAGGCGGATAAGTTTATGAAAAATACACGTAGTATTAGTTATATAGGGGAAAAATATTATCAATTTGATAAAAACTCTGAGAAACTTATATACAAATATGTATGTCATAAGCATTTGAGTAGAGCTGAGCGTAAGAAATTATCTGATGACAATATAGGTTGACCACATTGGGGTCTGACCCTATTAAAGGAAGCTTTTATCAAGGAGACCGCTGGAAAAATTTCCATAGATGAGGATGCTGTCAATGATTTGCGCATAGGGAGTATCCCGTTTCTTTTTCCGGTTTTCTTCTGCCGCTTCGTTTGCGATAAAAATGCCGAAATTGTACAGAATCAGGCGGGAATAGATTACCTGTGTATTCTCAGCGGTTTTGATCTTAACAACGCGAAACTGCAAGAAATAAAGATGACTGTGGGGATACTTTGCGTTGATTGTCGGAAATGCGAGGTAATGCAAATCGACCAGATGGCGTCTTAAAGAAAACTTAAGTTGTATTCCGTAGCGGATATGTTACAATGTGGAAAAGAAAAATGTGTCAGCTCTATTGTTAAAAGGGCTGATAGGCAAAGGAGATATTCACACATTCCGATGTAAAGGATTATAATAAAACGATCAAAAACACCGGACTTGTCAAGAAAGGGTTTAAGAAGCTTTCGACAAAAAATCCGCAGTATGATGAGAACAAGATCATGGAATTGTGGAATAAAAAATATCCGGATTTTATTGGATACAATTGCCGCATTACCGCATTTGATCTGATGAAAGACAAGATCTCGGTGAAGGCAGATGCAAAGGTAAATGCGTCGAATCTGTTTATGGATCAGGATGCGCTTAAACATGCGCCGGCAAAGAAATTTACCAAGAAGCAGAAACATGCTTTTGAGACCTTGTATTCTACGTTAAATACGGCTTATACAACGGATGTTGATACACACATCAAAAAGCAGAAGAAAGCGTGGAAGCAAAATGAGGTAAAAATCTCTGGAACGAAAGCATCTCTGATTACGGTTGTATTTCATTCCAGTTTCGGGGAAAATGAGAATGAACTATTCATCGGTCATGCAGGTATATTGGTGCCAACGAAAGACAAGAAGCTGCTTTTTGTGGAAAAGCTGTCCTTTTCCCTGCCTTATCAGGTGCTAAAGTTTGATAACCGAAAGCAGTTGAAAAATTACCTGATGGGAATGTATGATACCTCGTGGGGACAGGAAGAGGCAAAGCCGTTTATCATGGAAAATACGAAAATTGTTTTGTAATAAGAAGGGACTGCTTGAGAAGTTCTCAATAATTTCTTAAGAATTAGAGCGCAAATCTTAAAGATATCTTCCTTTTTCAAACACAGGGTGTTCATATTCCTTTGCTAATCTATTATCATCGTAAACAACGACAAAATGTTAAAACTTAGGAAGGGAAAGGATATGAAACAGATAAACAGAGCAGCAGCGCAGATCACGCTTCTGGCAGCAGCGATCCTGATGATCGGATACGGTGCGATGCGCGGGGAGGCAGCCACGGTACTCTCAAAGGCAATCAAATTATGTCTGGAGTGTGTTGGAATTGGATAAGAAAAAACATAAAATATCACAGTTTCTGGCGCACTTTCGGGGATGGATTCAGGCCGTGGCAACGATTCTTACCAATATCCATCTGCCGAACTTCTTTAAAGGAGAGATTTACAGAGGGGATGCAAAGACCGTCTGTGTACCGGGACTGAATTGTTATTCCTGTCCGGCTGCATCCGGGGCATGCCCGATCGGTGCCTTGCAGGCAGTCATCGGCTCATCCAAGTTTAAATTTTCGTATTATATTACAGGATTTTTAATTCTGTTAGGTGTACTGCTCGGACGATTTATCTGTGGATTTCTGTGTCCGTTCGGTTGGTTTCAGGAGCTGCTGCATAAGATACCGTTTAAGAAATTTTCAACGAAAAAGCTTAAGCCGCTTCGTTATATAAAATATGGTGTGTTGTTGATTTTTGTTATTTTACTACCCCTTCTGGTGACAAATTCACTGGGAATGGGAAATCCGTTTTTCTGTAAATATCTTTGCCCGCAGGGAGTGTTGGAGGGAGCGATTCCGCTTTCGATTGCCAATGCAAGTATCAGAGCGGCCCTTGGCAAACTGTTTACATGGAAATTCGGTATACTTATTACTTTTGTAATCCTAAGCCTTATGTTTTACCGCCCATTCTGTAAATGGATATGTCCGCTGGGCGCAATCTATGCGCTTGGCAATAAGGTATCTTTTCTGCAGATGAAGGTGGATGAGGATAAATGTGTATCCTGCGGCAAATGTGAGAGAGCCTGCAAGATGGACGTGGATGTCACAAAGCATCCGAACCATACGGAATGTATCCGCTGTGGCATGTGTATAAAGGAATGCCCGACGGAAGCAATTCACTATCAATATGGATTTGGAACAGGTAAAACAAATTTGAAAGAGAATAAAGGAGAATAAAATGAAGAAATTAACAGTGATGCTGCTTATTGCAGCGATGGTACTCGGAGTAAGTGCGTGCGGAAATTCTGCTAACAAGGAAAATACAGCAACAGAGTCGCAGATGTCAACGCAGGAAGCAGAAGATCTGGATGCAAAGATTAATGAATTGACACAGAAAGAGAACAGTATTCTTGAAAACCACAAGGCTTTATGGGAGAAGGTATTTAACAGCATTGACAAATCAACTGTCAAGGATGCGACAGCTACGAATTACGGAGATTTTCTGGCAAACTCTTTAGACAAAATTAAGGATAAGTTTACCGATGATGAACTCAAGTCTTTGAAGGAAGATGTTGAAGAAATCAAAAAGCTTGAGGATGAGCTTCAGCCACTTCTTGAGAAGCAGAGTGCGAATGCATCAAATAAGGATTCCGGCAAAGAGGGAGCAAGCGTATTTCCGGAGTTTAAGGCAAAGGATCTGGATGGAAATGACGTGGACAGCAGCATCATTTCAAAGAATGCGGTCACGGTTTTGAATTTTTGGTTTAATGGATGTTCTCCATGCGTACAGGAGCTTCCGGAACTGAATAAATTAAATGAGGAGCTGAAGGAAAAAGGCGGACAGGTAATTGGTATCAATACAGATTCTCTTGACGGAAATGAGGATGGAATTGCTGAAGCTAAGAGTATTTTAGAGAAGCAGGGTGCAAAATATACGAATCTTTCCCTTGATTCCAACAGTGAAGCCGGAAAATATGCAACAAGCATTATGGCCTTCCCGACTACAATCGTGCTTGACCGTAACGGAAATATTATCGGAGAGCCGAACATGGGCGGTATTGATAATGACGAGTCATATAAGCAGCTGATGAAGACGATCAATCAGATACTGGCGGCTGATAAGAACTAGATAAGTTACTGTTCACACCTAACGGTGTTACCAGCAACGATTACAGCCCATTTAAAATGCCTCTACGAGGTATTTTAAATGGGCTGTAATCACTCAATAATTAATACTATGTCGCATAGCTTGACAACGTGGTGTCAAGCTTGCGTCTGAACAGTAACGAACAGATAGATTAAAGGGTAGTAAAAATATTTTAGGAATTGATAAATTGAATTCTGTCTGATACAATTGCTCGTGGGTGCTACCATAACGGTAGGCGGTTAGTCCTTCGGCAGAGGGACTGTGACCCTCTGATTACATAGAAACCCGTAAGGGAATCCAAGGAAAGGAGGGCTAAGCCATATGAGTATTGTTGACTTTATTGCAGTAGTAAGCTTCGGCTTAACCTGCTTTGGAATCGGATATTCCTTTGGTAAGGATAATAACAAGACACAAAAATAGCCGCCCACGTCTGGTAAACTAAGCGGCATTTTTGTCAAACTAATTTACTTGGGCTAACCGTCTATCGGTAGCACCCTTTCTATAATTATACTAACACTATATAACTAATATGTCAAAGAATTTATTTCGTAAGAATGTGAAGGTTGAGGACAAGGCTGTGGTTACTGGCAATGCGCGTGTACAGAACGCCAGAAAGGAGATTATCCGGGAAGAAAATGAGAAGGCGCAGACGGAATGATTCTGTAATTCCGTCACTTCATGGGAGATAAATGTTATAGTGAATAGAGAAACGCAATAGCGTAGTAAGCAATAATTTCAGATGATCCAGGTTTGATCAGAGAGGAGAAGAATATGAACAACTATTGTATGATCCAGAACTCCAAAACGTTTGCATTTTCCGCAGAGAATCCAACCGGTGTACGCGCAGGTGGTTCCCAGGGCGGTGACTGCACCAAGCTTCGTCCGACCGTGACGATTCCTGCAGGGGAAACCGTAACTCTGGTAGATGCTGCAGGACCGGGTGTGATCCAGCATATGTGGTTTACCGGATATGTCGGGCACCATTTTATCATCCGTATGTATTGGGATGATCAGGAATATCCGTCTGTGGAAGCTCCGCTCTCTGCATTCTTCGGATGTGCCTATGATGAAAATTTCGTGGACCGGGATGGCAAATATCCGGTGTTGAATTCTGCCATGATGCTGGTAGCTCCTGGTCGCGGCTATAACAGCTATTTTGAGATGCCGTTCCATAAGAGAGCTCGGATCACGATGGAAAACCGTGGTGACAAGGATGAAAATCTCTATTATATTATCACCGGAGCTTATCAGGAGATTCCGGCGGAGGCTGGTTATTTCCATGCCACCTATCGCCAAGAACACCCGGTTCAGAAGGGTCGTACCTACACAATCGTTGACGGAATCGAAGGCAGGGGACAATTTGTCGGTGTGACTCTGGCAACTGGTATGAATGGCAACAATACCTGTTGGGTAGAAGGCGAAGCCCGCATGTATCTGGACGATGATCCGTATCCGTCTATCCACTATACCGGAACTGAAGACTACTTCGGCGGTTCCTACGGATTTGGAAATGACATCATCATCAAGAGCTATCAGACCTTCAGCGGCTTATATACCGGCATGTATGCAATCTATGGAGACAACCGGGAATTCTATAACGGACAGCAGAGATTCCTGCTGTATCATTTCCATATTGCAGACCCGATCCGTTTTGAGAATAAGTTTCGTATGACACTCGACAACATGGGCTGGACCGGACCGCGTTACGATGATTACACCAGTGTTGCTTATTGGTATCAGACCCTGCCGTCCGCACCGCTGATGCCACTGCCGACAGATGCAGAGATGTGTATGAGATAATAGAACCAGATTGGAGATGTCAGATAGAATGGTTTTAACCTTGCGATACGTCGCATCGGTTATATCGGACTGACATCAGAGATTTGCCAGAAAGGATAGAGGTATTATGTTACTGGAAGAGAAGTTTTTGGAATTTCATCGTTATGCCAGCAGCCACAATCTGCCGCTGGAAGCTATCAGTGTCGGAGATGAGAACAAGGTACTCTGTGAGATGCACTACGCAGCAAATGCACCGAGAAATATTTATTCACATACCAAGAGTTTTACGGTAACAGCAGTTGGACTCGCAATGGAAGAGGGAAAACTAAGCCTGGAAGATCATGTGGCGGAAGTGTTTAAAGATAAACTTCCTTCAAATCCGGATCCAAATCTGGAGAAGATTCAGTTGAAACATCTGCTCTGCATGTCCAGTGGCTTTGGTAAGGCACTTCTGATGAATGCGGACAGACGTCCGGGCATCGGCGCACCGGATTATGAGAAATATATGATGGCACAGCCGGTTCCTGTGGAGCCAGGCAGTGCATTCTGCTATTCCTCTGCCGACAGTATTCTGGCTGCTCATATGGTAGAAAGGGCCGTTGGCAAGCGGATGGGAGAGTATCTGTATGAGAAGGTATTCCAGCCCCTTGATATGGGATGGCCGCTCTGGGAGCATGATCCACAGGGACATCCGAATGGCGGCGGAGGTATGTATCTGACTTGTACCGAGATGATGAAACTGGGACAGCTCTATCTGGCTGAGGGTAACTGGAAGGGCGAGCAGATTGTCAGCAGGGACTGGGTGCAGGAGGTGTCCACCCCGAAATTTACCTTCGAGCCATCTGCAGATCTCTGGCATGTAGGATATGGCTATCAGTTCTGGATCAGTCCATATCCAGGATCCTATCGTGCTGATGGCGCATTCGGACAGATTACAACGATTCTCCCAGAGAAGGGATTGGTTGTTTCCATCCAATGTCCGGAGCGAGGTAATTTCGATCAGGTGAAACGTGCGCTGCATGAACATTTTCTGATGGAATTGTAAGAATAGACTTGCAACAATATGCTATAATTTGCCCAGAAACCGTACTTTTGGCTGAAAAGGCTTAAAATCAAGGATTTTAGGGAATGTGGATGGGATTTGTACCCCCATTGTACTCCTATTTTGTAAAACAGTAGGATCATCAACCGGACTTCCCTCGATAAAAAAGAATATGATTTGTGGCGAAAGAAGTTCCTTCGGGGACTTCTTTTCACTTACATAAGGAATTAAGCAGAAGATTCTCCATGCAGGATGAGGCAGAGCAGAAAGCAACGATTCTTATTCACTTCTATCCGGAGGTTACTGTGGAGAAGATGAGTTCATATCGGAAGAAGCAGTAAATGTTATCACATAGGAACAGGAAATGTGGTATACTGTGCCTATGTAAAAAAGAATGTGTTTTACAAATCGGAATTCGAGAAGGTAAGTGAATGGGATACCACGATACAAGATACCATGGAGGAATATGATAATGTCGAAAGATGAGTATTTGATAACCGATACGCCCCTCAAAGCGTTGACGGTTTTTGCAATGCCAATGATTCTTGGAAGTTTTTTTCAGCAAATATACAATATGGCCGACTCTATTATTGTTGGCCAGTTTGTTGGTTCTTCCGCACTTGCAGCTGTCGGTGCATGTGCAGCATTGACCAATGTGTTCATTTGTGTGGCACTGGGAGCCGGTGTCGGAGCCGGTGTGCTTGTGAGCCGTTATTTCGGAGCCAGGGAGTATGGCAAAATGAAAACAATCGTGTCAACCTCCTTGATTAGCTTTTTGCTTCTAAGTATAGTCCTTGGTGTTTTTGGCTTTTTCTTCGCCAACTCGATGATGAGTGGACTGCAAACCCCTGCCGACATACTGGATGATGCAGTACTGTATCTGCGGGTCTATTTTGTGGGCTTTCCGTTTCTGTTTATGTATAACATTCTTTCTACCATGTTCACCTCAATCGGCGAATCCAAAATTCCGCTAGGACTGCTGATTTTTTCGTCCATCCTGAATATTTTAATGGATCTTTGGATGGTGGCCGGGCTAGGTCTCGGTGTGTTCGGTGCGGCTATTGCAACCCTGATTGCACAGGGAATTTCCGCAGTGTTTTCGTTTTTGATTTTTTTTGCACGGATGCGGCAATATAAAAGCCCCTTTAACAGGTTTGAACGGCAGGAGCTGTATTCCATGCTTCGCATTGCGGTGCCGTCGGTTTTACAGCAGTCCACAGTGTCCATCGGTATGATGATTGTGCAGGCAGTGGTAAATCCTTTCGGTACACAGGCACTCGCCGGGTATACAGCAACGATGAGGGTGGAAAATGTTTTTTCATTGATCTTTGTATCCATCGGCAATGCGGTTTCGCCGTATGTTTCCCAAAACCTTGGCGCAGGCAAACCCCAACGCATCAAAAAAGGCTACCATGCGGCGCTGGTGCTGGACGTGTGCTTTGCCGTTCTTGCCTTTCTCGTCATTGAAACGCTACATACGCAGATCTCCTCACTGTTCTTAGGAAAAGACGGAACGGCGTTGGCCTATCAGGTGTCTGGTGATTATATGAGGTGGCTTGGTTACTTTTTCATCTTCATGGGTATCAAGATGGCAACCGATGGAGTTCTTCGCGGTCTCGGAATTATGCGTCCGTTCCTCGTTGCAAACATGGTGAACCTTGCGATTCGTCTGTCCGTTGCCCTGATCTGTGCACCGCGTTTCGGCATTGCCTTTGTCTGGCTTGCTGTACCAGCTGGTTGGCTTGCAAACTTTTTAATCTCCTATGTGGCTCTCAGGAGATCATGGCCGACTGATAAAATGGCATCCATTAGTTAACTTCAAGTTTGGAGAATTGAGGAAATCGGAAGTTTTGGAGAGAAAATTAATGGAAGAAAAAACATATCAGACTCCTTGCGGAACAATCCACTATTGGACAAACGTTTCACACTCGGATGAAATTACCCTTGTTTTTCTACCGGGATTGACGGCAGACCATAGATTGTTTGATAAGCAGATTCAGTATTTCGAGAACAGGTATAATGTTATCGTCTGGGATGCACCGGCACACGCTTCCTCATGGCCGTTTCGGTTTGATTTTGATTTGTTCGACAAGGCAAAATGGCTGGATGATATCTTAAACCAAGAAGGACTTACAAAGCCTGTTATTGTCGGGCAGTCTATGGGTGGATATGTGGGACAGGCTTATGCGCAACTTTACCCAGACAAAATGACAGGCTTTGTCTCCATTGACTCTGCACCGCTACAACGAAGCTATGTGACGGCAGTTGAGATCTGGCTTTTGAAACGGATGGAGCCGGTATATGCTCATTATCCGTGGAAATGGCTCCTGAAATCGGGGGCGGAAGGCGTTGCCACGACTGACTATGGTAGAAGCCTCATGCGTGAAATGATGCTAAATTATGACGGAAACCAGAAACGCTATGCACAAATTGCTGGACATGGCTATCGTATTTTGGCAGCGGCCATGGAAAAGAATCTGCCATATGAACTGAAGTGCCCATCTCTGTTAATATGTGGAACTCAAGACCATGCCGGTTCATGCATAAGGTATAACAAAGCATGGCACCAAAAGAGCAAAATTCCTTTGAAGTGGATTGAAGGAGCTGGACATAATTCTAATACAGATAAACCGGAATTAATAAACAGTTTAATAGAAGAATTTGCCGCAGGTATTTAATAACAGACAAGCTGGAAAAAGACTTTGAAGGTCCGATAGAGCTTGAAAGCACAGAAGGCGGATATACACCTATCTCCGGTGATTCTGGTCATAGAGAGCCTAAGAAAGACCCGCTGACAGTAATCATTGATAAGATAAACGAAAAGTATGGCACTCGTTTTACTGAAATGGATAAAGTACTTGTTCAGATGGAAAATGATTATGCCAATCAGGAAAAATGGCAGAGCTACGCAAAGAACAATGACCGAGCAACATTTATGTTGTTATTTGAAAAGGATTTTCCGAATATGGCAGCAGACAGATATGAGCAGAATGACCAGTTTTTCAGAAAACTATTTGATGATCCTGATATGATGAGGCAGGTAATGGAGACTGTAGGTTCTGTATTGTATGAGAGATTGAAGAAGAAATATATCTTTGATCCAAAGTCGGGAGTAATTGAAGAGGCGACACCGGAGACTTATGTGGAAGATACATATTTGACGAAGAAATAAGGAAGTGAAAACATGCAGTTACGAGATTAGTAAAACAGATTGATGAATATGATAGCGAAAATTGGATTGACAAGTACGCTGAGTAATGAGGTACACATATTATGGGAAACGAATCAGGTGAATGGATTATGCATGGCATGAAGTGGGACAACCCGGATTGCATCCATTCTGTAGATGAAGCAATCAAGTATATAAATGAATTTGGCTTTTTACCATTATTTAAGAATGACATAGATGGGTTTTCACTTGAAGAAAGAACTGTTCCAGAGTACTGGTGGAGTGATAATCCGGAGATTGATCCATGGATGTGGCGGGCTATTATAGCAAGGCGGCATGATATCGTCTATGGAAAGTTCTTTGATAAGAAGGCAGGATTTATATCAAAAAAGTGGCTTCCTGTATTTGCTAATTATCGCCGGGATGGATATGATTTTGATGCATTATATGATGATGGGAAAGCACCTAATAAGCATAAAAAGATAATGGTCAATTTTATGGAAGATAATGCTGATTCAGAGATTTATTCAAATGAATTGAAAAAACAAGCTGGATTTGGTAAGGATGGAGAAAAGGGATTTGATG
>ENA-OZSF01000491-OZSF01000491.1-human-gut-metagenome-genome-assembly--contig:-NODE-491-length-10026-cov-16.138301_pt1 | contig 10026 bp, 10 predicted proteins | sample MGYA00244120_ERZ653962 | MGnify/ENA primary metagenome ERZ653962 (study PRJEB26926, sample SAMN06164503) | human gut metagenome | biome: ENVO:00009003; feature: ENVO:2100002; material: ENVO:00002003...
GAGATCTGCGCATGTCTCGTGGGCTCGGAGATGTGTATAAGAGACAGGTATCATTATCTTCATTAAATATACGAAGTATATCACCAGCATAAGGATGTTCTCTTAAATCAACAGGATTATTAATATTATCGCTATAAATAGGAATATATATCTTACGAACTTTATATTTAATAAATTCAAGAAATTTAATAAGTTCATAAGATTCATTAACCATAATATCAATATAACTATTGTGAACTAATATAGGTTCATCGCCAACTTCTTGTTTAGATACTAGATATAGACTTCTACTATCATCACCCATGTGAGTATTAAATCTACCATAATTATATTCATTAGTAAATACATGGAGAGGACAGTTAAGTCTATCATTGTTATGTTCAGTTTGAAAGTAACATTTAGTTTTAGTAGACCAAGCATTATTAAAATAATAATCATGTAAACTAATAAAACTACCTACTTTATAATTAAAACTAATAACTTCATTATGTGATTCTATAATAGATTCTTTAGTATTAGGATTAATATTATTATAAGTATAATCAAATTTAATTAGAATACGATTATTAAATTTATCATGAGCAAATCTAACTTTATTAGGATGATATTTATCTAGCCATAATTTAATATCTTCATCCATTATTTTAAGTTGACCATCATCAAATTGATAAAGTTTATGAAAATCATCATTATAAAAAATATAACCAAATTCTCCGACTATATATGCTAAATCATCTTGCAGTCCACCATAACCTTTATCACTAGTAAAGACTTCTTTATAATCAACTTCAAAAGCATCAGGTTGATATAATTGAACATTTTCATCTCTAGTTTTAAGTGCAGCACTTATATCAAACATAAACATACTATGTTGAGTATGAACTAAAAGATAATATCCAATTCCAACTAGATTAGTTATACTTCCTTTATTTTCAGTAATATTTTTATAACCTTCAATAGGAAATATTCTCCAAGCATTAACTTCACTTTCATCTTGAATAACATTACTACGTCTTATAGTTTTATCAAAACGAGTAATGTTAATAATATCATTACGATATTGAGTTAACAGTTTAGGAACATATTGGTCAACATTTCCAATCGGGTCTTTAAATAAATCAACACTATTTTTAGGTTCTACAAATGTACCAAAAGCAACACTTTTCTTGTCAGTTTCTTCTTTAATACTAAAAGCTATCTTACTAGGTTCATTATTAAAACGTTTACTTTCAAAGAACTTATCACTATATAAAGGAAACTGAATATAAACATTGAATGGAATATCAAGCCAACATGGTTCATCACCACTATAATAATATTGATTATTAGTAGGAGTATATAATTTATAATTACCTTCGTTCATTATAACTCCATTATCATTATAAACAAGAACGCCATCGTAAGTCATTCTACCATTATATCCATGTTCGATAGAATAAGTTCCACCATTATAACAAACGTCATTAATCCTTATAAGTTCTTTTTCTTTGCTAGTATAAATATTTTTAGTACAATTAAGAATTGTTGCAAGAAACATAGTTTCAGCATCAAGCAGTAATTCCTTATAATCATCCATTTCAAGAGCAGTTCCTTTTCCAGCTCTACTATCAGCAACACTATCAGCAACTACTAATTTATAATTATTAATAGGTTTATATTCATTTCTACTAATAACACCTATAACTGGCATATTATAACTATAAGGATAAGTAGTATTAACTACCATATCAACTACATCATGTTTCTCTTTATAAGGTTCAAATTTACATTTACCATCAATACGAATAATATTAAAATCATATTTAATACTATCATCAATATCAAATCGACCATTATATAAATAACATTTATCACTAGTAAAATTATTAGCTACAAAACCCGGTTTTGTACCCCAACTACCACCTTGCCAAGTAACATTACTAGCTATATTACAATAATCTTTTCTAGTTAATAATCCAGTATATCTAGTAATAGGTTCAACTTTTTCATAACTAATAAACCATCCAACATAACCTAATTCTTTAATTTGATTCCATAAAGTAGTATCAATATTAGCACGAATATAAAACTTATTAAAAGTATTATTCATATTATATATAAAACCTCTAGTATGTTCACCACCAATAGCTTCAGCATCAAATATTAAATCAGGTATTCTAAATAGTTCATCACCATTAATATTTTCGTAATAACCAAATTTAGCTTCATTATCAATTCCCATAGCACCTATTACTTGATTACTACAAGAAGTATAACTACCACTATTTATAACTTGATAAACATATAAATCATTATATTTATCTTTATCTTGATAATCAATAAAGTAATTAGATATAAGAGTATATAGTTCATCTTTATTAGTAGCTTCAAGTTCACCAGAACTATTAAGTAATATATTAGTAGTAGGATTATTTATTGGTTCAGCAGTATAAACTACAATTTTATGATTAGCAATATACCTTTTAACATTAGAACTAATACTAGATATTGGAATATCTCCACTAATAACAGCCCAATATGGAATATTACCATTACCTTGATTATTCCAATTAAAAGTAATTATAGTACAATGAGAACCATCATTAACAATATTATTTATATACTTATCTTTATTTGACAATTTATATCCTCTACTAGCATCACCATATTTATCAACAAAATGAATAAAAAAGTTATATACTTCTCCAGGAATAAGAGTATCATTCTTTTTACGTTCATTAAAATCATAACTAGGCTCAATAATAGAATGAGTAATTCTAATTTTACAATTATCAATATCAAATATAGTATCTCCAAATAATACTTGCCCACTAGTAAATACAGCATCTTCTGTAAATCCAACACCGTTATAAACATAACAAGCTACTTTAACTGTACTAGGTAAAGTATAAACAGATTGATTATTTTCATATTTATAACTTGTAGGAATAATAAAACAATGACAAGCAAGATATTCTTTAAGATTATGGCTACCTCTACTACCTACTTTTATTTTAGTATTATAATTAATCTTTAAATATTCATGTGCTGCAATACCTTGTATAACTGTATCATTAAATAAAGTTCTAAAAGTACGAAAAGGATATTGATTATTATTGAATACTTTATTAATATCTCTAATTAGCCAATCAGCAGTACCAGTAATTTGAAGACTAGCCATTTTAAAATATGGACCTTTTTCACTAACTGCATTGACAGTAATATAATCATTATAATAAGCATTAACAGCTTTATTACGAAGTTTAATAGTAATATCTTTAACAGCCTCTTCTAATGTTTTACCATTACTTAAAGTTCTGTCATCATTATCAGTTTTTTCATTATAATTAGCAATATATACTCTATTTTTATAATTAATAATATTACCAACATTATAATAATTATAATAATCAGTAGTTAAATCAGAAACGTTATACTCAACAAGAATATCTCTATTAAATTTAAAAATATTATTATTTAAATCATCAGTTCTAAATGCTTGTGTACTATCTTTTTTACATACAATAAAACCAAGTTGATAAAGACCAGAACGACCTCCACTAATATTTATTTCAAAAGTTTGATTACATATATCTTTAGAATCACTAAATGAATCAGTATTACCATAACAATAACCATTTGGTTCATCTTTCGGTTCATAAACATGAGTTTTTCTAAAACAAACTTTATTAATAACTTGTGGTATTATAACATCATTAAAAATAGGAAATCCAATACTATACCATTTAGTATAATTAGTTTTATCTATCTTATATCTAATAAATAGAAAATAAAATCCTTTATAAGCACCACCACTAACATAGTTTAGATTACTAATAGTAGGTAATGTTATTTGTGGAATAACAGACATTTCAGAATCAGGACGGTCAGAATCTAAATCAATATTAATAGTTTTAAGAGGAACATCAATAGAAGTATCACTTTCAGCAATAGCTATAATAAGATGATTTTTAACATTATAAGTATATGTTCCTTTAATCTTTCCACCATTATACTTCCAATTACTATTTACTCTATAACAATTATCAGCTTGTTCATTATATCTATAAATATAAGACTCATTAGAATCAGTATTAACAATAAATAAAATAAGTTCAGTACTAGTTGGAATAACACCAACTATTTTAAAATTATTAATACCATCTTCATGAATAGCATTGGCAATTACTTTACAATCTTCAAGTCCTTCTTCATTAACAATCATCCTTCCATCATTACTTACTTTAATATTCTTAGCAGCAATTAATGAATAAGGTACACAATCACCTGGATGTTTATTAAGACTAAGTTTCTTTTGTATATTCATAATTATTTAGGAAAAGTAAAGTTATAAAAGAACTCATTCCAACCACTATCATCATCACTTTGTTCATCTAATAAAATACTAGTCTTAATATCTTTCTTCATACTTTCCCATAGATAGAAAGGATTAGTTCCATATTGACTAGCAGAAAGATTAAACACAGGATGTTTATATCCTCTCATAAGCATACGAGCCATACAATAATAAGTAAGACCTTGAATTAATTTACCGTTAGCAGGTATAACAGGAATCTCACAATGATAATTATCACTATATTGAGTTTCAATATCTTTATAAACAACTGTTATACAAGTATCATTAAAATTAAGTTCAATAATATTACCTCCAATAAGAATATAATTATGATTTGACTTATCATATCCTCCACGGGGGGTCTGACAATGAGAATGAACTTCATGTTGACATCTTGGACATTCAGTATTATTATGAACTGTATAAACAACAGGATTACATCCTACTTTACCAGTATCAATAACTTCTCTAGTTCTAGAACCATTAGGACAACAATCATCGGGCATACCAAGATAGTCTTTATTAGTAGCACGATCCGGACTTTCGTCCTCCGCTTGACCCCCCGTAGAGGGTGGAGCAGATTCAGTATCACCACATCTATACTTACTACCATCAGCTCTAGGTACTTCACAACCATTACTATCATATACTTTAAGACCGTCATCAATAAGACAACATTTACTTTTAGCTATCTTATTAATGACGGTTAGTTTCATTTTCTTATCAACTTTACGAAGAACTTTAAGTTCATTCATAGCATCAACACACCAAGCAGGAACTCTAGGAATCCAATCACTTCCATCAGGATTGAAATCATTATCGAGTTTACCAATAATATGTTCTATCGTAATCGTTTTATTATTTGCCATAATATTAGTTTTTATATCTAGTTTTATTACCATTATTATGTGCTCCACGTTCATACTTTTGTTGATTAACATTTCTAATATATTTAAATGGAGCATTAGGTTCTCGTTCAAGATAAACAAGAAGTTTACTTCTTAATCCCAGTTTAAGATTAAAGATATCATCAACAGTTTTACATTCAGAATTAAGTTGTTTAGCATCTTTACCACGAAGCTCTCTATTAATATAATTAGCATACTTAAATTTAATAGCACTATAACTATGAGTTCCATTATTAATAAGTTGTATTTCGTAAAACTCTTTATTAGTTTTATAAACTACATAAGGAATACCATCATACTTAAGTCCACGAATTTTATATATTTCTGCTTCTTCTTTATCATAAGGTTTAAGACCTGCATTAATAATTTCTTGTTTCTTAAGTCTAGTAGCGTTCCAATCAACATAAGTATCTCTAGGTTTATCTCTATATCTCCAGAAATTAATAACTAAATCACCAATCTCATATTTAAAATGATAAGCATAACCTTCAAGAACACATTTATGAACACCATAACTATAATATCTATGAATATACTTCTTATAATCAGAAAGACTTAATTCAGAACGTCTTGTAGCGAGTTTAAGAGCAACAATATAATCATTTGCTTTTTTAGCTAAGTTACAATAACGCAAAAGTTGGAGAAGAACAATACGTCTTTCTCCAACTGTATAACTAAGTCGATTATTAATTAATTGCTCTAACTTATTAATTAATTCAACATTATCATTAAGAAATTGAAACCCATATTCATTAAGATTAATTTTTAAATCATCTTTAATAACTTGATTTTTACTTTTAATATAAGCACGACAATCAGCTTTCATCTTATTTATAACTTCAAGTTCTTTATTATATTTTGCCATATCGTCATTAGAAGTTTCAATAAACTTTTTATAATAATGACTAATATCTATATCTTTAATCATAATTTATCTAGTTACAAAATTATCAATAGGAGTTTCATTTGTTTGACGAGGAACTTCAATAAGATTACGTTTAAATACAATCTCTTTAAGAGCTCCAATCATATCTTCAGGAATAAGAAATTCATCATCATCGTATTTAGCTTCATCATCAATAGGGTCATAATTTACATCTTTAGCTTTTTCAACAGTTTCGGTAGGAACAAGATAAGGAATTTCAAATGGAGATTCAATAATAATAGAACCTATATTTTGAAACCAATCTTTATTATTACTAAAGAAATAAATATAACCGTTAATATAATCATAAACAGGAAGATTACACATACCTGCAAGATAATGATAAAACTTAGCACTAGCTTCTTTTGCAAATGGTATTTCTATCCCAATATGTCCGGTAGTTCTAATTGATTGGAAAGGTAAGTTATTAATAAGTCTAACTGGCTTTGGAACTTCTTGTTTAGTACGTTTAATTGCAGGAAGCCCAAGACTTTGACTATTATATAAATCACCATCAGGAACATTAATAATAGAAACACGAATACGTTGTTGCAAACCTTTATCAACATATTTATGATTTTCATAACTTTTACGAATTAGTTCATTACGACCATGAAGAATAGCATATCGAAGATTACGTCTAAGAGGAATACTATTAGGATTGCCAACAGCATGGGCAAATTCACTAATTAATTGATTAAGACTAGCCATATTAAGATTGACTTGCATTTTCTAATTGATGAACTCTTTGTTCAAGTTCATTAATCTTATTAGAATATGTTTCAACTTTAGTTTTAAGTTCATTAACTATTTCAGCTAATTCGTTATATTTTTGTGTTATAACTTTAACATCTTGTTCAAGTTCAGTATTATTAGTATAATCAACAATAGAATTTAATAATTCAATTAATAAATTTCTATCTTTATTAGATATATCACTATTTAAACAACATATAGTTCTAATAATATCATCTTTAAGTTTATCTTTAGTCATAATATATTATGTTTTAAGTTTATTATATTTAATGCTATAATAAACTGTTGCAGGAGTAGTATCGAGAAATGCAAAAACAGAAACAAATTAATTAACCAACTACTCCTAGCAACAGTTCCACGTGGACTTATTTAATCAAGTTTAACCGTAGTAAAGAAGCCGACATTAGCATCAGAATCCGACCGAACCCAAAGAGAATCAAAGCCACCAGAGCCAGCCGCAGAACCGTCAGAAGCGCAACCGCCAAACAGAAGAACACGCACAACTTTATCTGTATCTTGTCCATTATTACCTCTTATCCAATTATAATCAGCTTTTTTATTAGTTCCAACTTTATTAGGAACAAAATAAGGACCAAATCTAAAATCAAATTCAGTAATAAAATTATTAGTATTAGTTTGGTCACCTATAAAATAACATTTATCTTGAATATTATCTATTGTAATATCAGAATGATTAACACCTTTTTTAAGAAGATAAACGCTATTATAATTTGCGTTACGATTTATAATAGCTACATCTCTAATAAGTGTCCATATATCACCAAAGAAATTTAGAATACCACGATAAACAGTTAGTATATGCTTGTTAAATCTTAACAAGCCATTATACATTTCTACTAAATTAAAATTCATATTAGGCTTGTTCTAGAGCATCAACTCGACCATCAAGAGAATTAATATTACTAGTATTTCGATTAACTTGAGTTACAAGTCCTTGAAGAGCAGCAATTATAGCATCGTTCTTAGTATCATTACTAGCTTTCATATCATTAACGGCAGCAATTAAAACATTAAACTTATTTCGTAATGCACTACTCATATTCTTTATATTTGTATCAATAGTAGTAAGTTTATCACTAATAGTAGCTAAATCAGAATGAACTAAATCAAATTTTTCAGTAAGAAGAGTTTGAGTTTCATCTGATTCACTTTTATGTTGATTTTCAAATTCATCAAATTCATCTTTAACCATTTGATGTAATTCAGTAATCTTTTGACTAATCTCATCAAGATTAACTATAACATTATTTTCCCCAAGTTCATCATGTTCTTTATTACCAGAAATACTAAGTTTAAGATTATTAACAAGTTTATTAATAGCGTCTAACTTATAATTAACTCTTTTATCATCTTCCATATCTTTAGAATTTAGTTTGTTACAAATATAAATTATATTATTAATAACAAGTAGTTTAACTATATTATTAACATTTTTTAATTAAGCAGTTTTAGAACTATTAATACCTAGATATTTAGTCCAAGTATAATGTTTACGTTTACTAATATAATTAAGATTATCATCATTAATATGAGCTTCTTCTTCAAAACTTACATCTTTATAAGCATCATGTTGTTTAATATGAAATAGTCTTATAATAAGATATTCAACACCATACCATATATAGAAAAAGATATATAACATCTCTTTCATTTGTTCTGTATGAATAGCTTCATGATTAAGTTCTTTATTACTTAATTCACCTTTAGTAAATATAATACCAAAAAGATTAATAGCTTTATAACCATTAAAAGGAAAATGTTTAGTCTTAATAACTCTCATAACTTTACTATTTTGAAATTTAATATTGTAAATATTTATGTACATCAATAGAGCCACTTTTTAGGCTTATAGTAAGACTTTTATTCAATCGTGTATAACTAATCAGCTAGGCTTAAAACTAGCCAAATTTGGCAAGCTATACTCCCCGTAGAGGATATAGCAGGCTTGAATCAGTCAATCAAACCTAGCTAATCAATCTCATACAATCTTAACCAATAGTATTATCAATATCTTTATAACCAACTCCAAGTTTCTTTAGAATAGGACTAACAACCCAACTCCAAAACACAGGAGCAAGAATAGCACTATTAACAAGCATAATAGTATTATCATAACCAGCTGTAATATAAATACCAATCATAGCAGCAATACTTATAACTAACACACATCGTTTTTGCCAAGTAGGAACTTTATTATCACCATTAAAATAATCAATAACTTTAATAATAATATAAGTTAGAACATTAACAATAAACATAAATCCAAAGTCAAAATTACTAAGGATTCCATCTACAATTACATCAATAAATTTGTCCATACTAAAATTTAGATAAATAAAAAAGGGAACCATAAACATGAGCAATATTAGTTTGACCTACTGTTCGTTTCTTAAGAGGTTTAGCAATTCCTCCTTCACGTCCAAGAGTTAAACTCATTATTCATCAATAATATTATAAGTCATTCCAGCAACTGGGGTAATAGTTGCATATTGAGTAGCAGTACCTGTCCAAATTGGAAGACTAAGTTTATTATTATTTGCGCTAGGCATAGTCATATTAACTCCACAACCATCATTAATAGCTTTTTGAATCTTATCAAGATTAACACTATTAGTAATAGTTTGATTTATTTCTTCTTTAAAGTTATTAAATGTATCATTAGTAACATATCTATTAAGTAAATTATTAACTTCTTCTTTATTATAAGTTTCAGATTTAGTATAATAATTTTTAAACATATTATTAATCTCTTCTTTAGTATAACTTTCCATAGAAGAAGTATCACCCATTACTCTCCATTCAGTACCATTCCAATAACAAATCTTTCCATTACGATATTCAATTTGACCAACAGCCCAATTACTACAAGTTACATTAGGAAGATATTCAGACTCTTGACCTATCATACCTGCAAGCTTACAACCATTTAAATTAATAGTACCATTTTCAATAATACCACCTTCAAATACAAGTTCACAGCCAGTAGGCATTGTAATAGTTTTACCACTTAAATCAAAAGCATAACGAATAATATCTGTCTCTTATACACATCTCCGAGCCCACGAGACATGCGCAGATCT
>ENA-OZSF01000502-OZSF01000502.1-human-gut-metagenome-genome-assembly--contig:-NODE-502-length-9951-cov-6.103779_pt1 | contig 9951 bp, 9 predicted proteins | sample MGYA00244120_ERZ653962 | MGnify/ENA primary metagenome ERZ653962 (study PRJEB26926, sample SAMN06164503) | human gut metagenome | biome: ENVO:00009003; feature: ENVO:2100002; material: ENVO:00002003...
CGAGATCTGCGCATGTCTCGTGGGCTCGGAGATGTGTATAAGAGACAGCATATAGCCTATTTCTTACAAATTCAACCTGTTCTTTGATACATATAAAATCTAAATCCGACAGGAAAAAAACTTATCCCATCAAAAAAAGCCACCATAGCAAGGTGGCTTTCAATATATTAATAAAACATTCAATTCTATACTACCTGTCAAACTACTTTGTAGCAGGAGCCGTTTTAGCAGGAGCCGTCTTTATATTAATAAGAATACTATTTTCAACCCCTTCCTTGGTTACATATATTATTCTATATGCCTTCACCCCTTCTTCTTTCAGAGAAAGAGAAGCACTTTTAAGAGTTGATTCGGGATATTTTTTGGCTATGGCATCTTTAACAGATTGAGGAACCTCTTTCAGGTCTATGTTTTTAAATCCGTCTTCAACGGCAACTGTATCATTCTTTACTTTCATGGTATCATCAGCCATGACAAAAGTTCCTACACCAAAAAGGAATACAAGTGATAAAAATATCTTTTTCATAATGGTTAAATTTAAATGTTTACCTACCGACAGATATCATAAAAGACAAGAAAAATATACATCATATTCAGTCATTTCCTCCCATTAGAATATCTTCGCTAAGTAAGAATACTAAACTAAGAAAATTATATTGAGAACTAAATTATCAAGAAAAGAAGTACACACCAAATATATAAACTAAAGTTTGTGGAAATAAACATTCTTTAATCCACACCAGCTTATGCTTCCACAGGCTTATTTATTCCGGCTTTCCTGATCATTAAGTAAATAGGCTTCTGTAGAGATAGTTGTACAAACGTTTGGCATAATGCAGCAAAATACGTACTTTTGCGACTCATTTATAAAATACAGTTTGAATGAAAGCATTAAAAGAACGCATTTTACGGGACGGAAAATGTTTCGAAGGAGGAATACTGAAAGTAGACAATTTCATCAATCACCAAATGGATCCTATCCTCATGAAATCCATTGCTGTAGAATTTGTACGCCGTTTCGCCTCTACCAATATCAATAAAGTTATGACCATCGAAGCCAGTGGTATAGCTCCCGCCATCATGGTAGGCTACTTACTGGAACTTCCTGTTGTCTTCGCCAAGAAAAAGAAACCCGTCACAATGGAAAATATGCTCACCACCAGTGTATATTCATTTACTAAAGACCGTTCTTATGATGTATGTGTCAGTAAAGATTTCCTGTCCAAAGGAGACCGTGTTCTTTTTATTGACGACTTTCTCGCCAACGGCAATGCAGCCAAGGGTATCATCGATTTGGTAGAAAAAGCCGGAGCCGAACTGTCCGGAATGGGATTCATCATCGAAAAAGCATTCCAACATGGCGGAGATTATTTGCGTAATGCAGGTATCCGCGTAGAATCATTGGCCATCATTGAAAGTCTGGACAATTGTGAAATCAAAATAAGATAACCCCATGCAGGAATCTCAAACCGCCCAATCCAATACCGGACTGATTTACGGATTGAACGACCGCCCCCCTGTACGAGAGGCCATTTTTGCTGCCATACAGCATTTGCTTGCTATTTTTGTAGCCATCATCACTCCGCCTCTTATCATCGCTGGAGCATTAAAACTGGATTTGGAAACCACCAGTTTCCTAGTATCCATGTCTCTCTTTGCCTCAGGTATTTCTACCTTTATCCAATGCAGACGGATAGGAGGCATCGGCACCGGTCTCTTATGTATCCAAGGAACCAGTTTTTCATTTATCGGTCCCATCATCTCGGCAGGTATGCTGGGCGGACTTCCACTGATTTTCGGCACTTGCATCGTGGCATCATCTGTAGAGATGGTCATCAGCCGCATCTTAAAATATACCCGTAAAATAATCACCCCTCTGGTATCGGGCATTGTAGTCACTTTGATTGGAATGAGCCTGATAAAAGTAGGTATCACAGCTTGTGGCGGGGGTGTTTCCGCCCAAAGCAACGGCACTTTCGGAAGTTTTGAGAATCTAGGTCTAGCTCTGCTGGTACTTATCCTCATTATCCTTTTTAATAGAAGTTCCAACCGCTACCTACGTATGAGTTCCATCGTTATCGGTCTGATTATAGGATATTTAGTTGCCTGGGGACTCGGTAGAATTGATTTCTCGGCAGTACAAAGTTTTGGTGGTTTCAATATTCCCCTCCCATTTAAATACGGACTGGATTTCGACTTTTCCGCATTCATAGCTTTGGGGTTAGTATTCTTGATAACAGCCATAGAAGCCTATGGAGACATTACTGCCAACTCACTGATATCAGGAGAACCTGTAGAAGGAAAAACATTCATCAAACGTGCTTCGGGAGGAATTTTGGCAGACGGATTCAATTCGATGATGGCAGGTATTCTCAACTCTTTTCCAAACTCCGTTTTCGCGCAAAATAACGGTATGATACAACTGACAGGAGTAGCCAGCCGATATGTAGGCTATTACATTGCAGGTTTTCTTATTCTATTAGGATTATTTCCCAGTGTAGGATTAATTTTCTCCCTAATGCCCGAACCTGTATTGGGAGGCGCTACTTTACTGATGTTCGGAACAGTAGCTTCAGCAGGCATTCGTATTATCGCAGCACAGAAGATCAACCGGAAAGCAACATTAGTCATCGCACTTAGTTTCGCTTTAGGTTTAAGTGTAGAAATGGTTCCTGAAATACTATGTCAATTTCCGGAATCAATAAAGAATATTTTCTCATCCGGCATTACAACAGGCGGAGTGACTGCCATCATTTCAAATGCACTGATACGGATGAAAGAGTAAAAACAAGTAATTTTCTCATAATTTGGAACTAAAGCATTAACTTTCTTTGCAAATCAGCCAAGAAAGGGAGAATAATATATATCTTTGTTCCAAAATATGATTATGATTACAGAGGATTTACAGAACCTATATCAAACCTATCTCGGAGAAGTACCCGAAGAGATTGTAGAATTACCCTCATCCGGTTCCAACAGGCGTTATTTCCGGCTGACCGGAACCCAAAAACTGATTGGCGTATACGGCACTGCCAAAGAAGAAAACGAAGCCTTTCTTTATATGGCAGCACACTTCCGCAAGAAAGGTCTTCCTGTTCCAGAAGTATACATCTGTTCTGAAGACAAGAATTGTTATTTGCAAGAAGATTTAGGAGATATCCTGTTGTTCAACGCTATTGAAAAAGGGCGGGCGACCAGCGTCTTCTCCGAAGAGGAAAAAGAATTGCTGCGCAAGACCATCCGCCTACTGCCTTCTATCCAATTTGCCGGAGCAGACGGCTTTGATTTTTCACACTGTTATCCCCAAGCCGAATTCAACCAACGTTCTATCCTTTGGGACTTGAACTATTTTAAATACTGCTTTTTGAAAGCTACCGGCCTGGAGTTTCAAGAAGACAAGCTGGAAGATGACTTTCAAAAAATGAGTGATGTACTGTTACGCAGCTCTTCCGCCACCTTTATGTATCGGGATTTCCAAAGCAGAAACGTGATGATAAAGGATGGAGCACCCTGGTTCATTGATTTCCAGGGAGGACGTAAAGGACCGTTTTTCTATGACGTAGCCTCTTTCTTATGGCAGGCTAAAGCTAAATTTCCCGAAACCCTGCGCAACGAACTGTTGGAAGAATATATAGACGCCCTCTCCAAATACAAACCAGTAGACCGTGATTATTTCTTTAGCCAGTTGCGTCACTTCGTACTCTTCCGCACCTTGCAGGTATTGGGAGCCTACGGTTTCCGTGGCTATTTCGAAAAGAAGCCACATTTCATCCAAAGTGTACCATACGCCATCGAGAACCTGCGACAATTGCTTCATAATGAATACCCCGAATATTCCTACCTGTGTTCCGTACTAAAAGACCTGACCGAACTGAAACAATTTAAAGATGACTTAAAAAAACGGCAACTCACTGTGAAGGTTATGAGTTTTGCCTACAAAAAAGGAATACCCAACGACCCCACAGGCAACGGTGGCGGGTATGTTTTCGACTGCCGTGCCGTAAACAATCCCGGAAAATATGAACGTTACAAACCTTTCACCGGGTTAGACGAGCCTGTTATTCGTTTTTTGGAAGAAGACGGGGAAATATTCCCATTTTTAAATGCTGCCTATTCTTTAGTGGATGCTTCAGTAAAAAGATACATGGAACGAGGTTTCAGCAATCTGTCTGTATGTTTCGGCTGTACAGGCGGACAACACCGTTCTGTTTATTCAGCGCAACACATGGCAGAACATATCAATAAAAAATTCGGTGTAAAAGTAGAACTCATACACCGTGAGCAGAATATAGAACAAACATTTGAAAGAACATTATGAAAGCAATGATTTTTGCCGCCGGACTAGGCAGCCGACTTAAACCTATAACAGACACCCGTCCCAAAGCTTTAGTAACGGTAGGTGGAAAAACCATGTTAGAGCACATCATCTTAAAGCTGAAAGCAGCAGGATTTGATGAAATAGTGATCAATGTACACCACTTTTCCAATCAGATTCTTGCTTTTCTGGAAGCTAACCAGAACTTTGGAGTCAACATACAAATCTCGGACGAAACAGACTGCCTGCTTGATACCGGCGGCGGTTTGGAAAAAGCATACCATTTATTATACCATCCTGAGAATATGTTTACCCAAAAAGGCGAAACCCCGTATGAACTGATATTCGAAAATCTGAACAAAGGGATGGATGAGGAAGAGATAATCGAAAAAACCTTAGGAGTTATGCGGAAAGAATGCTACTTGCTCCACAACGTAGATATCCTTTCCAATTGCGATTTTGAAAGTCTGATGTATTATCACCAGCATAGTCCTAACATCAATGCCACCCTTTTAGTCAGCCAGCGCAAGACCTCCCGTTACCTGTTGTTTAATGACGACAATCTGTTATGTGGCTGGGTCAATAAGGACACCATGGAAACCAAACCGGCAGGATTCCGGTATAGAGAAGGGGAATACCAGGAATACGCCTATAGCGGAATACAAGTGACCACCCCTAAAATTTTACATCTCCTTCCCAAAGGAAAATATTCCATTATCGATTTCTATCTCTCCATATGTCACAGGGTCGACATCCAGTGCTATGTAGAAGATGACTTGCAATTGCTTGATATCGGCAAACCCGAAAATCTGGAAAAAGCGGAAGAGTTTCTCAGTAAATTCTAAGCAGTCCTAGAAATATATCCATAACATAAAACAGTATCCCGCCTAATATAATGGGTTATTTCAGGCGGGATACTGTTTTGTTTGCTAGCAAATAGCTTCTTATTCTTTCGAATAAAATGGGCAGATAAAAAAAGTCGTAATTTTATGAAGTGCCCCCAAAAAGTTTTGTGTTTAACTTTTTGGGGGACACTTCTTTATGACCAAAGGTTCAATTTATTTTTCTGAGCTTCTTCCAAAGATACCGTTTTTACCTGCTTGGCACTGTTTTTCAGACGAAGATCCTCATATTCTTTGTTCAGCCTTTCCACAAACTCAAAAGAAGATTCCGGATTCAGCAAACGGGCGGCTACCAAGGCATTCTGTGAAGCATCTTTCATGTGAATGACCGGACCTCCATAAACAGGTGCTATTTTCAAGGCAGTATGTAGCTTGGAAGTAGTGGCTCCTCCAATCATAATGGGAATGTCCAGCCCCGCACGCTTTAACTCTACAGCCACATGCGCCATTTCTTCCAATGATGGAGTAATCAGCCCGCTTAATCCTATTATATCCACCTTTTCCTCTATAGCCTTCCTGACTATCATTTCGGCAGGAACCATCACGCCAAGGTCTATAATTTCATAGTTATTACAAGCCATGACCACTGATACGATATTCTTCCCAATATCATGCACATCCCCTTTTACGGTAGCCATCAATACTTTTCCTGCACTGCGGACACCTTCCTGTTTGTCGGCCTCAATAAGCGGCTGCAAAATCGCTACCGCCTTTTTCATGGTACGGGCAGTCTTCACAACTTGCGGTAAAAACATTTTCCCTGCTCCAAACAATTCTCCGACTTTATTCATACCTTCCATTAGCGGACCCTCAATAATATCCACTGCTTTAGGATACAGTTTAACCGCTTCTGCCAAATCCTCTTCCAAATGATCGCCAATGCCTTTTATCAAGGCATACTGAAGCCGTTTCTCTACCATCGGTTCTTCACGCCACACATCCTGTTTCACCGCTTCTGTTCCGGTCGCCGTATTTTTCAACGCCTCAGCAGTCTCTATCAAACGTTCGGCAGCATCGGGCCTACGGTTTAAGACCACATCCTCTATCCGTTCCAGCACATCAGCAGGAATATCCGTATAGAGCACCGAAGCAGCAGGATTTACAATACCCATATCCATACCTTGACGGATAGCGTGATAAAGAAACACGGCATGCATCGCCTCACGGATATAGTTATTTCCACGGAAGGAGAACGACAGGTTGCTCACGCCACCACTGACGTGTGCACCGGGCAAATTCTTTTTGATCCATCCGGTAGCCTTGATAAAATCCACCGCATAATTATCATGTTCCTCAATACCCGTAGCCACAGCCAGTACATTAGGGTCGAAAATGATATCATGAGGATTAAAATCCACCTGTTCTGTCAATATTTTATAAGCACGGGCACAGACTTCAATCTTACGTTCAAAAGTATCTGCCTGTCCTTTTTCATCGAAAGCCATCACTACAACGGCAGCTCCCAGTTTTTTTATCAGACGGGCATGTTCTATAAATATCTCCTCCCCTTCCTTCAAAGAAATAGAATTGACAATGGACTTTCCTTGCAGGCATTTCAGTCCGGCCTCAATGACTTCCCACTTGGAAGAGTCAATCATAACAGGTACACGGGCTATGTCGGGTTCGGACATGACCAGATTCAAGAAAGTAGTCATCTCCTCCCGGGCGTCCAGCAAACCGTCATCCATATTTACATCAATCACCAAAGCACCGTCTTCCACCTGCTTGCGAGCGATACTTAGCGCTTCCTCATATTTCTTTTCATTGATTAAACGGAGGAACTTACGGGATCCGGCCACATTGCACCGTTCGCCTACATTAATAAAATTCATTTCGGGAGTCTGCTCCAACAGCTCCAACCCGGAAAGCCACAGCCTCTCAGGAGTGGTGGCAGGGATATGAGGAGATACCCAGGCAGAACCGGAAACGATCAATTCCTGATATTTTGCAATATATTCCTCCGTTGTACCACAACAACCACCGATAATGTTTACTAATCCTTCATCGATATATTCCTTCACTTCTGAAGCCATTTCCTCCGGAGTCTGGTCATACTGTCCCAAACTGTTAGGAAGTCCGGCATTGGGATAGGCACTTATATAATAAGGTGCCCGTGCAGCCAGCCCTTCCAGAAAAGGTTTCAATTGTTTCGCTCCGAACGAGCAGTTCAGGCCGATAGAAAAAATAGGCGCATGCTGTACGGATGCCAGAAAAGCATCCAATGTTTGCCCCGAAAGAGTACGTCCTGCAATATCCGAAACAGTAACAGAAAGCATAAGAGGAACCTCACGCCCTATCTTCTTCATTGCCGTTTCCGCAGCATAAATGGCCGCTTTGGCATTCAGGGAATCGAAAATGGTTTCTATCAGAAGCGCATCCACTCCTCCTTCCAGCAAAGCTTCCATTTGTTCCTGATAGGCAGCGGCCAGTTCATCGTATGTCAAAGCACGCAAGGCCGGATTATTGACATCCGGACTCATGGAACAAGTTTTGTTGGTAGGACCTACCGAACCTGCTACAAATCTAGGTTTATGAGGGGTCTTCGCGGTATATTCGTCAGCCATTTCGCGAGCAAGTCCGGCAGCGGCCAGATTAATCTCACGGCACAAATCCTGCATATGATAATCTGCCATCGAAACCCGTTGGGCATTGAACGTATTTGTTTCAATAATATCAGCCCCTGCTTCCAGATATTTATGGTGGATATCCTTTATCACATCAGGGCGGGTAAGACAAAGCAAGTCATTATTGCCCTTCATCTGTCCGGGCATCTCAGCAAAACGCTCTCCCCGGAAATCCTGTTCAGACAAATTATACCTTTGTATCATAGTTCCCATTGCACCATCAAGAATGAGAACTCTCTCGTCAATTAGTTGTTTTAATGTAGCCATAAGTCTATTTTTGGGGTACGGATAACACGGATTTCACTTACCTTTTAAACATACGGTCCATTTCGCGACGGTCGTCCTTCTCTTTCAATGACTCGCGCTTATCATATTGTTTCTTACCTTTAGCCAATGCGACAACCAGCTTCGCCAGTCCTTTCTCATTAATAAACAGACGGACAGGGACAATCGTAAAACCGGGGTTCTTTCCGGCTTCTTCCAATTTCCGCAGTTCTTTCTTATTCAACAACAATTTACGTTCGCGACGGGCAGAATGGTTATTGTATGAGCCGTAAAAGTATTCGGCTATGTGCATATTCTTCACCCACAACTCGCCTTGCACAAAATAACAATAGGTATCTACCAGACTGGCTTTGCCCAAACGGATGGACTTTATCTCGGTTCCCGTGAGCACGATACCTGCCGTGTACGTATCGATAAATTCATAATCGAACGATGCACGCTTATTCTTTATATTAATAGGAGTCGGTTTCATTAATTTAAAATAACAGATAACTCATTAAACACAGCGGCAATCAATGCCGGACAAACAATTATAATAACTGAAGCAATCAAGGTGTATCGTGTCAGTTTCTCTTCATTTACCTTCATCAGGGTACGTGCACCCTCGAACACCACGAATATAGTATAAAATTGCAATATCCAATGGAGAATGGAAATAGAGAACAACCCACTGACAATATCGAGCACAAAAGTCACTACCATAGAATAACCTACAAACTGCTGATTTAGTTCATACTGGTCTTCACGTCCTAACAGTTTCTTGCCCAACTGGTCTATGGCGTATGCCGCCAAAAAATATCCTCCGAACAAGGATACAAATATAGCACAACATCGTGTCATTGCTATCTGGAAAGCAGCGACCCCTGCCGTATTCCCAATGAATGTACCTATAAAAACGGACAATCCGCATAAACCTATCATGGGATAAACAAATGCTCCCAGCACTTTACGCCTATCCTCTTCCTTGCCAATTTCCTCCCATGCTTTTGCCGGAGATGAAATCAGCGATATTACTCGTTTAAATAAATCTTTGTAATTCAATGCCTAATCTATTTACCTCAGTTCAACTTCAATGAAATGCAAAGGTAATTAATTCACTGGAATAAACGAATAAAAAAACGCATACTTCTCTTGGGGGAATCAAAAAAATAAGCCTACTTTTATTATAGATTCAGACTTTCTTTATTTGATTCGAAGATTATTTCATCTCATAATAATACATTTAGAGAAATTCTTCTATACCTTAATCAAAAAGAAAGATAACTTCCGGAGAATATATGCTTATCTTTCGATATATTCAACCAGTGATATTCTAAATTCATTAGGTCAAAATAAAAATTTCGCATCCCAAAACTTTCCCATCGGCATAGCTGTTACAGAAATTATGCACGATGCGAAATTAAAATCAAAGTATTATGGATGACAAAGAAAAAAATGCAGAAGTGGCAAAAGCCATAAAATTACCAGACTTGGCATCTTACATGCAAGTAGTAATCAAACAGTTGGAAATAGACAAAAAATGGTCAGCAGTACATACATATACTTATACACTGAAATCCGTTACGGAGTTTTACGGAGGAAAAGGAACACCTGTGCCAATAGATGAAGCTTTCACATCTGGCAGGTTAAAAGAGTATGAGGAATGGATGAGACTGGAAGGAACAAGAAACAAAAAGACCGACAAGAAAAGGTCAGATAGAAAACATGGAGTACCGAAAGGCCTGAGTTTGAATACTATATCAACCTATATGCTGTCTCTTATACACATCTCCGAGCCCACAGACATGCGCAGATCTCGTATGCCGTCTTCTGCTTGAAAAAAAAA
>ENA-OZSF01000515-OZSF01000515.1-human-gut-metagenome-genome-assembly--contig:-NODE-515-length-9758-cov-6.000000_pt1 | contig 9758 bp, 9 predicted proteins | sample MGYA00244120_ERZ653962 | MGnify/ENA primary metagenome ERZ653962 (study PRJEB26926, sample SAMN06164503) | human gut metagenome | biome: ENVO:00009003; feature: ENVO:2100002; material: ENVO:00002003...
GATATAAAAGAATATAAGAAATTCTACGAGCAGGTAGATCCTGCCAATGCAGAAATCTTATATAAACAGGTGTGTGAACAGCTTGAACAGGATGATGAAATTAAGGATTATGCCCAGACATATTCCAAAATGAAGCCTAAGGAGGCCGCAGCTATTTTTGACAGCATGACCGACAATCTGTCACTTGTTGCCAAGATATTAAATGCCATGGATGCCCAGTCGAGAGGTAATATCCTTGGTAAAATGGATTCGGCTACGGCGGCAAAGGTTACTAAGATTATGAATCCTTCACAGAACTGATAGCATATCTTGTTACAATAATAAAAGAAAGGAGGAGAATATGGCAGACAATACAATATCACCTGTTGTACCAAATGTATCAGGTGGACGGACTGTTTCGACAGGGCAGAAGGCTGTAACTCAAACAGCTGCACAATCCGGTATTGACTTTAAAAGCTATCTTGGCGGCCGGACAGCTGTGCAGGATAACAGCACTACATTTTTAAAGCGAAGAAACTCTTATACTTTAAATAAAAACAACACTAAGGAAATAAGCATCAAAACTGCATCAAAAAACAGCCCTACAGAAAGCGAAGTAAAAAAAATCACCGATGATATATCTTCGCAGATAGTTGAAAAAGTAACTGACGACCTCGATATATCTGAGGATGAACTTAATAATGCAATGCAGCTTCTTGGACTGACAGCTATGGATTTACTCAACCCTGCAAATCTGTCGGCATTATATTGTGAGGTCACCGGAAATGCATCTGATCCACAGGCACTTGTTTTAAATGCCGACTTTACTGCACTGTTTAATGATGTGTCTCAGGTTGCATCTGAAAATGATGCACAGCTTGATTTATTATCACAGCTTACTGCTTCAGATGATGGTGAAATACTAGATGCAGATATAGTTTCTTCGGCTGATACAACGGAAAAAACGGTTGACAGCAGCTATGACGATACAGCAGCTTCGGGTCAGAATATAAACGACACTGCTGATGAAGCTGTTAAGGTATATGATGGCGGTACACAGGACAGTTCTTACCAAAACTCGGACGAAGGCACTTCTTCAGGCGAAACAGGCAATGGTATTATATCAGATGAAAATACAGAAAAGACTCAGTCAAAGTCTCAGGTTGACAGTAGCTTTGATGATTCTGGTGAGCGCGTGTTGCATCATGATGATGACGCACACTCAGACAATTCAGTACTTCATGCATCTGTCAGCGAACAGCTGAATACCGATACTTCATTTGAAATGTCACAGTCACAAAGCCGATTACGTGTTGATACGACCGATATCATCAGACAGATTGTCGACAGTATGAGCATATCAAACACCACTGAAGAATCGGCAATTAACCTTCAGCTTACACCTGAAAGCCTTGGAAGAATGTATATCAACGTATCTCAGAAGAACAGCGAGATATCTGCAAGAATTGCAGTTTCCAATGAGGCTGTAAAAGAAGCCTTACAGACACAGATGGTCAATCTCAAGGAAGCCTTAAATAATTCAGGCATCAGGGTAAATGAGGTGGAAATCACCGTTGCATCACATGAGTTTGAGAGGAATCTCGAACAGGGTGCTGCAAACGACAGCAGACAGCAGGAGAGCACAAATTCCTATAATGGTTCAAACAGCTCTGACAGCGGCATAGACAGTGATATGATGCAGGATCGCGTTGAAGAAAGACTTGTGACACAGATTATGAGAGATAACGGAAATTCAGTAGATTTCACAGCATAAGGTGTCATGAAAAAGGAGGACAAATGGCAATTACAGCAAATGTTACAAACGGAAAGCTAGACAAGACAAATACCACTCCGACACAAAACAGAAAAACAAGCAGTGCAAAAGCAAGTGGCTCAAATCTTGGCTATGATGATTTTTTAAAGCTTTTAAGTGCAGAGATGCAGTACCAGGATCCGCTTGAACCAACAAGCAACACCGACTATGTGGCACAGATGGCTACATTCTCACAGCTGGAGGCAACTCTTTCTATGAAAGAATCCATGTCATCGTCATATGACCAGACTACAAAGAGTGCAGCACTTTCACTTGTAGGCAAGGAGGTTATTGTTACTGATAAGGATAGTGCTTCCGGATACTACAGTGGCAAGGTAGACTATGTCACATATAAGGATGGCAAGATTCAGCTGTCTATCAATGAAAAAATGTACGACTACTCGAGTCTCTATTCTGTATCAACGGATGAGTACTACGATGCAATTGTAAACTCAAGTACATTTTCAAGTCTTATAGCAAAGCTTCCAAAGATAGAGGATCTGACGATAGATTCAAAGGGCAGCATAGAGGAAGCAAGAAAGCTGTACGACGGACTTTCGGATTATGGCAAGCAGTTTATAAATGCCAGTGATTACAGCAAGCTTCAGGCTTATGAGGATAAGCTTAAAGAGCTTATTGCGGCAGATAAAAATAATCAGGCTGACAGTAAAGAAAACGATACGAATCAGACTGCGTGAGGTGGATTATGAAGAATATCATTAATAATTACTCATCCATAGAGCAGCTGACAAATCAATATCTAAATAAGCAAAAATCTACAGAAAAAAAGATAAATGGTATATCTTTTGAGGAAATATTAAAGCAGCAGACACAGCCGGTTAAATTCTCAAAGCATGCATCAATGCGGCTGACACAGAGAAATATTAATCTTTCCGACGACCAGAGCATGCGTCTTCAAAAGGGGATAGCAGCTGCAGATAGCAAGGGTGTAAACGATTCACTGGTGCTTGTAGATGATATTGCGTTTATAGTAAATGTGCCAAGTAAGACCGTTGTCACTGCAATGGACCAGGCAGAAACCAATTCAAATGTATTTACAAATATTGATGGCGCGGTAATTATGTAGCCGGACCTTTTAAGGAGGCAGAGGGCTTTTGAATGACAGAAAAAGCCCATACCGTCCATCTATACTATAGGAGGACAAACAACTATGATGAGATCACTTTATTCTGCTGTGTCAGGACTCAAGACACATCAGACAAGAATGGATGTTATTGGTAACAACATCGCAAACGTAAATACTGAGGCCTTTAAGGCATCTTCAGTGCGTTTCAGTGAGATTATGTACCAGACTACATCGGGCACTTCGGCCGGAAACGGAGCCACCGGTACCGGTGGAAAAAATGCAAAGCAGATAGGTCTTGGTGTAAAGTCGGGTGCCACTGCTGTAAATATTACCGGAGCCGGTTCTGCTGAGACTACTGGTAATCCATTTGATCTTAGATTAAATGACAAAAACGCGACTAACTTTTTTGTGGTAAGTGATGGAACAAACCGTCTTTTCACCCGTGCCGGCGATTTCTATGTAGATGGTAACGGTTATTTATGTATGAGCTCTACAGGATATACATTGCAGGGATGGCAGGTAGATGCAAAGGGCAACGTGATAAAGGATACGGTATCATCACTGCAGGTAATGTCGTCTGCCACTAAAACCTCAGCTCCGGAGGCTACAACAAAGGCATATGTATCAGGTGTGCTCGATAAAAATGATGCCCAGGCAGCCGACACCGGAAGAATCATCACTATAGGCTTTTTTGATGACCTGGGATACAACTATACTGCAAAGTTTGGTATTAAAAAGACAAATACCGATGGTACATATGATGTAACGCTTAAGGATATCGTTGATTCTAAGGGAAATTCAATATTTGATGTGGACAAGGATGGTAATTTTATTACAAGCCAGGGACCAAACGGACAGACAATGTACTCGTATAAAGGAAGGGCTGTAGATCCCCAGACTATATTTGAGGACGCTTCGCTCGTTTTTGACCAGAGTGAGGGTACTTTTACATCAATTTCAAGTGCAAATTCACCGGCTGCAAAGACAATAAACTTGAATCTTTCCGTCTTAAACACACAGGATGCCTCAATCAACGGAAGTAATTTCAGCAATATAGAAGTGGATTTCAGCAAATCCATGAACTATAATAATAACGGAACCTCTACTATCGGTGGTATGAACGGTGACTTGCAGGGCGATGGCAAGGGAAAAGCGCTCGGAGCACTTACAGGCATAACTGTCAGTGACGATGGTAAGATATACGGTTCATATGACAATGGTAATACTGTTTTACTCTGCCAGATAGCTGTGGCACAGTTTGCCAATGCATCAGGTCTTGAAAAAATCGGAGACAACTGCTATCAGAGCACATTAAACTCAGGTGAGTTTGATGGAATAGGAGTTGAAATATCAGCTGACGGAGGCTCTATCTCATCAGGAGAGCTTGAGATGTCAAATGTAGATTTGTCTTCACAGTTTACGGATATGATAGTAACTCAGCGTGGATTTCAGGCAAACTCACGTGTCATCACTACATCTGATACACTTCTCGAGGAGCTTATCAATCTTAAGAGATAATAATTGGATAATCAAAGTTCTTTAGGGTTTGCCAATCTATTTTAGGGTTTGTCGATAGGGTCTGGCCTTAAAAAAAGCATAGTTTTTTAGGGTTCTTCGATAGGGTCTGGTTTTAGGGTCTTTCGTGAGGGTCTTTTATGAGGGTCTGGCTGGGTAGCCAGACCTTTTATTAAATTAAACTATATTTCATCGGGGTATGAGATGTGATTGCTGTCCAGAATCTCCTGTAGGGTCTGAATGTATTGGTTCTTGTGTTGAATCTCTATCCAGTTTCCGTGACAGAGAGAGTCTGCTTCCTCTAGTTCTTGACGTGTTATTATGTAGTCAAGCCATTTAAGGCAAGTGTGGTTTTTACTAAATGCACAGTAGTTTTCCATGTGGTTTCCTCCTAAAAATCATTTTCTTCATAATAAGTTACAGGGTTATAATCAGTGATTCCATTAAGCACCGGTGTTTGTCTAGTTGCAAAAAGAAATCTGTTGCGAAAGTGCTCAAAGTTGCGGAAGCCTCTGCCCAGTCGCTTTAAATCTTTTACTTTGCGGTTAATGGATTCGATGGGACCATTAGATAAACGTGCATCATAAATTTTGCCGTTCCCGATTTTTTCGACCATAATAAATGAATTAACAATAGGGTCTTCAAATTTTTTCAATAAAGATGCAAAGTCACGAAATATTTCAAACCGGGAGCTTTTGTATGTCTGAATCAATTCTTTTAATTCATTCCGTGCAAGGAGTGGATTTCCGCCGTTTCGTGAATTAAATTGTACGTACATCTCTTTTAAGTCTCGAAAATCTTTCAAGTTTGGATCAATTCGAAAGAGAGCATCTTCGTAATCATAGGTGTTCATTAATACATGAAAGTGAGAATCCATGCGAGGGTCACTGTGGTACCGGATGTTGGACTGATTGGACAGAATTAACCATCTGTATTTTTGCAGAAGGTATACTTCGTCTGATGGCGGAAGTGAAACAGGTCGTTGCTGCTCATAGGAAAGCTTGTCCTGATATTCACGGTCGCGTTGCCTGTATTTTTTTAGAAGCAGCCGTATGTAGTTGTCAATAGAACGTGTAATCCATTGAATTACATGAAAGGAATCAACAACAGGGACTGCGTTGGGGAAGTACTTTTCTACATAGGCAATGTAAGGATTGTACATGTCGGAAATAAGGTATTTTACCTGATTCCGTTCTGTTGCAGGGATTGAGACAAAGTACGGTTCCGTTACGGAAGTTCTTCGGCTGCGAAGCAAGTCAATGGGGTCACCGGTATGGAAATCCTGGATGACCAATGCGTATTTACAGTCATCATCCATATCTAGGTGAACTTCATCAATGGAAATGGCATCTGTAAGAGGAAGCCTGTCCAGCTTGACATAACGGTCAAAGATCTCGTGCACATATGTGTCAGACATATGGAATCTTTTAGCGATAGATGCGGATGTTTCTAAAAGATTTCGATATGCCTCTACAATGAGCATGTCAGTTGCATTTGTAGTTCTACGTCCCTTGTTGACAAAGCGGAAGGATTCATTAACTTCATACAGACAGTCTGGATTGGAACAACGCCAGCGGCGCTGTTTGAGTAGCAGAATCAAGGAATAACCATCCTGAAGAATGGGATGGTTAATAGTCCTTTTCTTTACACCACGAGAGTGCATGCGAAACCCACAGATTGGACAATAGCTGGCAACAGGTGGAGTTTCGATAATAAGAGTTTTGGTTTGACCTTCAATAATAATGTCTGAAATCTTTATATCAGAGTCTTCAAGGTCTAGTAAATCTGTGATATTATTCATTTGTCCTCCTTTGAAATTTTATTTCCGCAAAATAATCATAAATGAGGCAGGACAAAAAAGAAACAGGGTAGATTAGCTTGTGTAATACGAGCTAACATACCCTGTTTTTATTATAAATATAGGTTCAAACCCTCACGATAAACCCTAAAACCAGACCCTACTGAAAGACCCTACTGAAGAACCCGAACGAAAGACCCTAAAAAGTAAAGACCCTAAAAAACTTTGAATACCCAGAAAATATGCTGCTTTTTCTACTGCATCATCGGTAGACTCATAGTATACAAAGTCTTCACCAGGTACGAAATATTCGCAAGGTTCCTGCTGGAAATTTGACAAAAGAAATCCTCCACAGCCAAGTATATCCCATGCACGCAGAGGGATTCCTGTCTGAATGGTTTTTAAAGTTATATTGAGATTTATGCGGCTACGCTGGAAGACTGTCGGCATATCATTGTAGTAGTCTATTTTTCCGCCATATAGTACATTTGGCAGGACTGCCTGACAGTTTTCATGAGTATAGACAGTGACATGGAAGCTGTCTGATAGTTTTTTAAGAATATTCTGTCTTGATATTGCTGTGGCGCGTCTGCCTAGAAAATATTGAGAGTAAATGTATGCAGGTGTTTCTGCTCCATCAGAATTGGGGGTGATAGGATAGACTTTCTCCATAGCTGCAATCAGTGATGGATTAAGAAAATCCTCCAAAAAGAAATGCCCATCAATATTTGCCTGAGCATTTACCATTGCATCGAGATATCCTTTGCTGTATTTGAATATTCTTGTGCGATGAAATCGCACTTCCGGAAATTTGGAAATCAGATGTCCGGAAGTGGAAATCATCTATGCAAGTTTAATTTCGCATTGATTTATCCAAGCCATAAACCTCACGCATGGATCTGTCATGCTCAGCATCAATGCTTGTGATGTTAATCTGATAGCTGTCATAAGCAATACGGTCAATGATTGCATCGGCTAGAGGACTTGCTTCTCCTCCAAGCTGATCATACCATTCCTCAAACACATACTGTGAACAGAAGATAGTTGATGATTTCTTACGTCTGCGATGAAGAAGTTCAAAGATATCTTTCTGCTCTATATCTGTTGGTTTGAGAAGCATCCATTCATCCAGAATGAGAAGTACCGGATTGGAATATTTTGCTATAACTTTACGGTAGTTTCCTTCAGTTCGTGCAATATCCAGATCCATGAGTAAGTCTGGCATACGGACATACCTGGTGTTGTAATACTGCTTGCAGGCTTCCATGCCGAATGCACATGCCATGTATGTTTTACCACAGCCTGTTGCACCGGTAATAAAAAGATTCCGGTGTTCAGATATATATTCGCAGGTGGCAAGTCTGTTTATCAGATCCTTGTTCAGCTTGCGCCCGGAAGTATAGTTGATATCCATGATACTTGCTTCCGGCTGATCGAATCCGGCGTTGCGGATAAGACGCTTCTGGCGGTTATTCTTGCGGTTGCTGTATTCGATATCTACTAGCATTCCAAAGCGGTCTTCAAAAGGAACTTCCTTGAATTTCGGATCGTCAAGCTGGTTACGGAATGCATCTGCCATTGTGGTAAGGCGCATTTCAATAAGTTTATCTATTGTACTCTGATTTGTCATATGTGATTACCTCCGATAGTAGTCGGCACCTCTTGTGATGCCGTGTGCTTTATGTGTGGTCTTGGATCCAGATGATTCTGGCTCCGTTTTTACAGAACCAGTTACAAGGATGTTTTTGATACTCTTGTAACTGGGCGAAGCTGTATAGGATAATGCTTTTTTACAAGCGGCTTCAAGCGAAGCTTCTGAGTATTTATCAGTAAGCTTTAAAAGTCCCATGCAGCTCCGATAAGTTTGTTGTTCCACACGTTTGGAGGTCAGTATTGCATTGACCACAGTGTACGTATTTATGCCAATCCGCTCAGCCCATTTGCGGAAGCGGTCGCCATTCCACTCCAGATACTTCTGGTGATCTTCCGGCATATGTTCCGTAATGGTGCTGTACTGCCCGGGGCGTCCTTTCAGACGGCGGTGGGAAGCAATGCGGTTATGATTGTAAAAAATTTCAATGGTGGTATCTGTTACCTTTACATCAACTATCTTTTTGATGTATTCATATGGAACTGAGTATAGCATTCCATCCACAGATATGTGATAATTGAACTGGACAGTGGCTGTCTTCCAGTCACTCAGTTCAAAGCGGGTAGCAGGTAATGGCGAAAGTAACGGCTTTTCATCTTCAAGGAATAAGTCCAACCGGCTGCCCTCTTTCTTTTGAAAGAGTATTCGATTGAATCGTTCCAGTTTTTCTCTGATTGCATGGTTTAATTCGGCAAGAGAAAAGAACTGTTCATTTCGGAGTGCTGCTGTTATCCAGGTAGAAATATTTCCTACTGTTCCTTCAGCATTCGGCTTATCCTTTGGTGTCCTGACACGGGCAGGGATGATAGCTGTGCCATAGTGCTCAGCCATTTCCTGATAAGTTTCATTGATCTGCTTGTCTTTCCAACCACCATTGTGAACAACCGCTGTCTTGCAGTTATCCGGAACAAGGATTCTGGCAACACCGCCAAAGAACTCGTACATATGGACATGAGCAGTGATCCATGATTTCTGCTTCATATCCAGAAAGGCTTCTACATACGCATACTGGCTGTAAGTCATTACACCTACGAATATGTAAGCCTTTAAGATTTCACTGGTATCCGGGTCGATGATTGTTGCAGGATCCCCTGCCCAGTCAACTTCAATCTGCTCACCGGGTTTGCGATTGATGTGCATGGTAGCACGTCGTTTCTGCTCATCCTGCTGGATATGATGGCAGAATTGAGAATACATGAGCGGTTCATCGCCGTTGGCACGGCAGTCCTCCATGTATTCAGTCCACAGGAGCTTTTTACTGACTCCGTTACGGAGCAGCTCCTTGTGGATGTAGTCGTAGTCTGGCATACGCTTGTTTTGCGATACTGAACTTTCTTTAGAAAACATTAGTCTTTGAAGTTCAGTATCCGTCATAGATTCATCAAGTGGCCAAGAAATATTTAATTCTCTGGCACGTTTTTGAACTTTGACTACAGTTTTCTGAGCAACACCACAGCTTGCCATGATGTTACGCTGAGAGAAGCCCAATCCGGTAAGCCGGATGATTTCTCGGTATTTGGTCATAATAGTGACCTCCTTGTAATGAATTTACACCATAGGGTGCATATCTTCATTATAAGGATTTGGGAACAAAATGATTTCCTTTTTAACGGAATCGCGATTTCCGATAAAGTGGAACTGCGATTTCCATACACCGGACAGGTGATGGATTTCACCTCGGATTATTCAGTATTCATCAATACCGTCGATTCGGTCATAAAGTCTCTGTTTTGGTTCTGTATATAATGAGCCGACAAAAGAAATATCATTTATCGGAGACGGGTCGGTTGTATAAGAACAGAGTCTTTGAGGATTAGCACACAGTGGAAGATAAAAAACAGTTTCAATTCCAGCATTGTGAAAATACTGTCTCTTATACACATCTCCGAGCCCACGAGACATGCGCAGATCTCGT
>ENA-OZSF01000546-OZSF01000546.1-human-gut-metagenome-genome-assembly--contig:-NODE-546-length-9483-cov-4.620704_pt1 | contig 9483 bp, 9 predicted proteins | sample MGYA00244120_ERZ653962 | MGnify/ENA primary metagenome ERZ653962 (study PRJEB26926, sample SAMN06164503) | human gut metagenome | biome: ENVO:00009003; feature: ENVO:2100002; material: ENVO:00002003...
GAGATCTGCGCATGTCTCGTGGGCTCGGAGATGTGTATAAGAGACAGAATGAATAGTCTAAAAAGGCACAAACAGGCAAATAAGACTAAAGATACCATAATAATGACTAAATATAATATTGTAAAAATATTCCAGCGAAGGCTGCCGCCAGAAAAATCAGGTATACGGGCAATGCTATTCCCCTGTGTATGCGGACAAAAAATACCGGGATCAGTATGGCCGACGGGACAGCGAGCAGGGCGAATGCCTCGGGTGTTGCGGCGGGGCTGCATAGCAATGTCAAGGCCAATACCAGTATACCTATGTTATAAAAGAGGATAAAGCGGGGTTTGGTGCCGGCGGCATAGATGTCGGCCAGGAAAAAGAAAAGCGCCGTCAGGTCGAGCAGTACGATCCCGCCTGCCATGACGAGTGCGGGGAGGGGAATATCCAGGAAGAGTTGCAGCGGCATACCTTCGATGGCCGACTGCCCCACTGTGACCAGTGGAGCCGTAAATTCCGCCCCGCTGCCCCAGCTGACATAGCAGGCCGTGAAGATCGGTAGCAGCAGTCCGGCCGTTGCTACCACGACCTCCCGGAAGGTACGCCGGAAAAGCAGTACGGCCAGCGGCAGGAGCAGCAGCATCGGCAAGCCGGGGGCATATATCAGCGGCATCAGCCCCAGGTAGAGTGAGGCACGGAAGATGGCGTCGAACCCGTACCCGTTGCAGAAGGCGCGGCAGTAATTTTTCGTTGCCAATGCGAGCAGCATCGACGCTGCGAATCCTGCGAGATAATTCCCGCCTGTTGCGATCCCGCAGGCGACGATGGCATAGAGGGGAATCGGGAGGCAGGTGCCCACCGTATAGAGGTTGTAGCGGATCGAAATCCGTCCCGTACACATTCCGGCGAAGAGCAGCATGAACCCGGCGGCAAACTTCGACCATACCGGATATGCCGCCTGAAACCGGGCGAGTTGGCCGCCCAGAAGCGGGAGCGCTTCGCGCACCGCTCCACTGGTTTCGGTATCGGGCACGGGGATTCCTGCACACATGGCTGCGACGGCGAGTGCGAAGAGGGTCATGAAGGCCGGTACGAGCGGCTGCCGGGCGATGTCGAATTTCATGTCGGAAGGCTTTTTTCCTCAGGCAAAATTAGCGAAAAAAGCCGGAATATTACCTAACTTTGTGGTACGATGTTAGAAAACCAATACCAATACGAGTTTCGGGAGGCCGGTTGCGACGAGGCCGGCCGGGGGTGTCTGGCCGGGCCGGTGTTCGCCGCTGCGGTGATCCTTCCGCCCGATTTTCACGACCCGTCGCTCAACGATTCGAAGCAGATGACCGAGCGGAACCGGGACAGGCTCCGCCTGATCATCGAGCGTGAAGCCGTGGCCTGGGCCGTCGAGGCCGTTTCCGCAGCCCGGATCGACGAGATCAACATCCTGAACGCTTCGTTCGAGGGAATGTCGCTGGCTGTCGCCCGCCTCGATCCGCCGCCCGAATTCCTTGCGATCGACGGCAACCGTTTCCGGACACGTCTTGAATTACCCTACCGTTGCGTGGTCAAGGGCGACGGCAAATATGCTGACATCGCCGCAGCTTCGGTGCTGGCCAAAACCCATCGGGACGAGTACATGTTGCGCCTCGCGGAGGAATACCCGCAGTATGGCTGGAAAAAGAACAAGGGGTACCCGACCCGCGAGCATCGGCTCGCAATCCGTGAATACGGACTTACGCCCCACCACCGCCTGTCGTTCAGCCACGGGATCGGCCAGTTGGAGTTGCAATTCTGAGCGGGGATTGTCTTTCCGCGTGTTGCCGGGAAATCCCGTGGTGATCGGATACGATCATCTCCCGCGCTTAAATCCCCGGCCCGAATTTACCCTGCCGCCTTGCAGTGGCGGGCATACGTTTGAAGATGCTGGAGGCCGTATAACTATCGATATGGCACATAAAAAAGGGCTGAAGTCCGACTTCAGCCCTTTTTCGATATGACTCGGGATTTAGTATCCCAGCGACTTGGAAGCGGCGTAGGAGACCTTCAGTGCATTGGCACGGCGAAGTTCCTGCTTCACGTCGGTTACGATACCCATCTTGGTTGTCTGATCGGCCTTGAGGCAGATCGTCATCGAGGCACGGTCGGCCTCGCTGAGCTTATCGCGCTCTGCGGCTACGAAATCCAAAATATCCTTGGTCGTTTTGTATGAGTCGTTCAGCTGGATACGGGGTGCAGTGCCGAATTTGGCCTGCATCACCAGCGAAGGCTGTCCGATGTGGATGTAGCTTACGAGCGATTTCTTCTCGAGCTTTTGCACTTCGGTTGCCTCGGGGAGTTTGTACCTCACGAGCAGTTCCTGATCGCGCATGGTGGTCGACACCATGAAGAAGAAGAGGATCATGAAGATCACGTCAGGAAGCGATGCTGTCGAGATAGGGGGCAAACCTTTATTGCCCTTCTTTTTCATTACTGCCATAACTTACTTCTTTATATTACGCGGTTCGGCCTCCGAAATCTTCAGAGGTACTGCTTTGGATACTGCATTGCGCTGATCCTCGGAAAGCTCCGAGAATTTTGCTCCGAATTTCTTCATGGCGACTTCGTCACGTACCTCGTTGAAAGCGCGTGTGAGTTCGTTCTGCACCATGATGTAGGACTGATAGCCCGTATCACGGGTGGTCTGTAACGAAACAACGCCCTGGCTTTCGGGATATACCCACTTGCTGCCGTCGGCCAACTCGATTTCCTTTTCGGTTTTCTCCGGGAGGTTCTCGTCGTCCATCGGGTTGAGGATGAATTCCTTCGTCTTGTCCTTGAGTTGTCTCAGGTCGATGATCTCCTGTTTGCCCGAGGGCCCGGCCATGATGTTGCCGCTGCCCGAGATGAGCACCAGGAAGAGGTTGCGTTCCTTGACCTTGATGTCCTCCTGCTTTTGGTTCTCGGGGGGCATCGGCGGAAGCATACGCACCAGACCGGTGTCGACATTCATCGTTGTGGCCACAAGGAAGAAAATCAGCAGCAGGAAGGCGATGTCGGCCATTGAGCCGGCGTTGATCTCCTGTATTTGTCTTTTATTTCCTGCCATTGTTCGTTGTTATTTGAAAGCGCCGTAAATTTCGGTTGCGATAGCCGTCACGAACGCAGCGACCAGGGCAACGTACGTTACCAGGATGCTGGTGTCGGTCAGGACGGTTTCACCTTGGGAGAAAAACCCGCCGTTGGCGAGGTCGGGGATCTGGATGTCATGTCCCGAAGCCACGAAGTAAGCCACGCCCACGATCACGATGATCAGCGCGAGCGAAATAATCGTGCCCTTGATTCCCGCTGGGTTCTGGATCATGCCGAAGACCGCGCAGAAGATAGCTGTGAACACCGCAAGAGCCAGCAGGAAATAGCACCAGATGAGGTTCAGGCTGATAGCCGCCTCGGAGCCACCCGTAGCAATTGCGTATATTCCCAGTACCGCCATCACGGCCAGCAGAATACCCAATATGATATTTAAAATCTTTTTCATAATTGCCTTTAACTCTTTTTAAATCGTTGGGATTATTTCTTGCTGTAAGCCGTCAGGATATCCATCAGCGTGATGGACGAATCCTCCATATCGTTTACCAGCGAGTCGATCTTCGAAACGATATAGTTGTAGAACAGCTGAAGAATAACCGCAGCGATAAGACCCATGAGGGTCGTCAGAAGGGCGACCTTGATACCGCCTGCAACGAGGGTCGGGCTGATATCGCCGGCAGCCTGGATGGCGTCGAACGCCGCGATCATGCCGACAACGGTACCCATGAAGCCCAACATAGGCGAAAGGGCGATGAACAGGCCGATCCACGTCAGGCCCGACTCCATCTGGCCGGTCTGAACCGAACCGTAGGAAACGACAGCCTTCTCGACCGAATCCAGACCCTGATCGTAACGGTCGAGACCCTGGTAGTAGATCGAAGCGATCGGGCCGCGCGTGTTGCGGCAAACTTCCTTGGCAGCTTCGATGCCGCCGTTCTTCAGGGCTTCTTCAACCTTGGTGATGAGTTTCTTCGAGTTGATCGTCGACAGCGAGAGATAGAGGATACGCTCGATGGCAACGGCCAGACCGATAATCAGGAAGATAAGGATCGGGAGCATCCATGCCCAACCACCCTCGAGGAACTTCTGCATCATCACGTGGTGCAGGCTATCGCCGGCGAGTTGGGTTTCGGCAGCTGCAGCAGCCTCCTGCGCGAAAGCGTTAACAGTACCCAATGCGAACAGGGCCACTGACAGAATCAAAAAAAGTTTTTTCATAGTTGTGATTAGATAAAATTAAATTTGTTTAGTTGTTTTTTATTGTTGTGTTTTTAGGTATTTCACGATATTTTTCCGGTTTCAATGGTATTTCGTCAATTCTACCGGGTTAAAAAAATCCTAAAAAAATATTTTTTTTATCCTTTCCGTATCCTTGCGGCATCTTTTTACCCCGATCCATGGCTTTCCCCTGCCGGCTTTGCAAGTACAGGCAAATTCCGGAAATTTCACTCCGAATTGACCCAAACATTTGTTTGCCAGCGAGTTACGCCTCTATTCCTCTTCGTGTTGCCCCTCTTTGGCGACCCGATAAGGTACGTTAGCAGTGCGAAATATAGAAAAAAAAATCGTTCCGTGCAACGTCTTAGGCTGTAAATTCGCCTCGCAGAGGGCGCCGCAGCAATGCGCGGGTCTGTTCGTCGGAAAGCCCCAGTCCGAGCACGTACATCAGCTTCGTGACGGCCGCCTCGGTGGTCATGTCGTGGCCGCACAGGACGCCGATCTTCTGCAGCCTCAGCCCGGTTTCGTAAAGTTCCATCGAAACCTTGCCCCCGCCGCACTGCGTGATGTTGAGGATGATGACCCCGCGGTCGATCGCCTCTTTCAGTACGCGGATGAACCATTCGTTGGTCGGGGCGTTGCCCGCGCCGAATGTCTCCAGCACCACGGCCCGCAGCCCCGGAGCCGAGAGCATCGCCCGCAGGATATTTTCGCCCAGCCCCGGGAAAAGCTTGATGACTTCGATTCCGTCGGCCAGGCGGGTGGCGATGCGCAGTTCCGGCGAGATTTCCGTCGGGTGGAGGATCGCCGCGAGGTTATAGGCGATGTTAACCCCCACCTCGGCCAGGGGCGGGTAGTTGTAGGAACGGAAGGCGCTCAGCGCCTCGGCGCTGCGTTTGGTGGTACGGTTGGCGCGGAACAGCCGGTTCTGGAAATAGAGCGACACTTCGGGTACCTCGGGGCGTCCGCCGATGTGCGCCCCCGCGATCTCGATGGCCGTGATGAGGTTTTCGCGGCCGTCCGTGCGCAGCACGCCGATCGGGATCTGGCTGCCGGTGAAAACCACGGGCTTGGCCAGGTTTTCGAGCATGAAACTCAATGCCGATGCGGTGTAGGACATGGTGTCCGTGCCGTGCAGTACGACGAACCCGTCGTAGCGGGTGTAGTTGTCGCGGATCAGCTCGGCCAGCGCCGCCCAGTTTGCCGGGGTGACGTTCGACGAGTCGATCACGGGATCCATCGTCAGCACGTCGATGTCCACGTTGAGCCGCTTGAGCGAAGGGAATTCATCGTAGATGCCGCTGAAGTCGAAAGGCACCAGGGCGCCGGTTTCGGCATCGTTCTTCATGCCGATGGTACCGCCCGTATAGATGATCAGGATCGAAGATTTCATCGTATGGTCTTATGGTGTTATATTCCGAAAATACGTTTGGCGTTCGCCGTCGTTGCGGCCGCCACTTCGCCGGGGGGCAGCCCCTTCAGTTCCGCGACTTTCTCGCACACGAACCGCACATAGGCCGACTCGTTGCGCTCGCCGCGGTGGGGCGCGGGTGTCAGGTACGGGCAGTCAGTTTCGAGTACGATGTCGTCCAGTTCCATTTCACGCACCGTATCGGCCAGCTTGCTCTTCCTGAAAGTCACCACGCCGCCGATTCCGAAGGCGAAATCGCCGCAGGCTTTCAGTTTCCGGTAGGTGACGGCATCCTCCGAAAAGGCGTGGAACACGCCCCGCAGCCTCCGCCCGGCCTCCGCCGCGGCCGTCGCTTCCTCCCCGATGATCCGGCACATGTCGTCCCATGCCGCACGGGTGTGGATCGCCACCGGAAGGCCGAGCCGTGCGGCCAGGCGGCATTGCGAAACGAAAGCCTCGACCTGTTCGGCGACGAACTCGCCGCTCCAGTAGTAGTCCAGCCCGATCTCGCCCACGGCGCAGAAACGTGCGATGCCCTCGGGCGGGGCCGTGAGGTAACGTTCGGCGAGCGCCAGCTCCTCGCGCCAGTGCGGGTTGTCGTTCACCGAGGTGGGGTGCAGTCCCATCATCGGGACGCATTGCCCCGGGTGGCGGCGGCAGAGGTCGAACAGCGCCCCGTGGCTTTCGGAGTCTATGCCCGGGAGCAGCAGGTGCTCCACGCCCGCCGCCGCGGCGCGGGCCAGTGCCTCTTCGCGGTCGGCGTCGAACGCCGTATCGTACAGGTGTGAATGTGTATCCGTCAGTTTCATCGTGTTTTCATATATCGGTTGCCGGGCAGTTGCCGTACGGCTCCTGCCAGTTCCAGCCCTACGAGCAGGGCAGCCAGTTCACCCGGTTCCAGTCCGCTCAGCTCCGCGAGGGTTTCCACCGCCAGCGGGTCGTCCGTGCGGAAACAGCCCAGCAACCCAGCTTCGTCGGGCGTAAGCTCCGGTGTGGACGGTTTTTCCCGGAATGCTGCCGGTTCCGGGCCGAGATCCCACATCAGTTCGCGGACAATATCGTCGGCGGTCATCACGAGTTGCGCTTTGCGGTTGCGGATCAGGTGGTTCGTCCCCGACGACATGCCGTCCGTGGCGCGTCCCGGTACGGCCATTACCGAACGGTCGTAGCCGTCGGCGCAATGCGCCGTGGCGAGCGACCCGCCGCTGTCGGGCGACTCTACGACCACGCAGCCGGCACCCAGCCCTGCGATGATCCGGTTGCGGGCCAGGTATGCCGTGCCGTTCTGCCGCGTCTGCGAGTGGAGCTCCGTGACCAGTGCCCCGCCGTGGTCGAGGATGTCGCGCGCCACGGCCGTGTGTTGTGCCGGCATGACGCCGGGGAGCGGGTTCGCCAGTACCGCGACGGTTCGTACCCCTGCGGCCAGGGCTGCCCGGTGTGCCGCGACGTCGATGCCGAACGCCAGCCCGCTCACGATGCAGAGTCCCGGAACCTGTGCCGCGAGCCCCTCCACCAGCCTGTTGCACATCGTCTGCCCGTAGGGTGTTGCCCGGCGGGTGCCGACCATCGCGACGCAGCGTGCCGAGAGGGCGGCGGCGTTGCCTTTCAGGTATAGTACATGGGGATAATCGGGTATTTCACGCAGCAATGCCGGGAATTCGGGGTCGGTCGAAGCGATCGCGGAGATCGAATTGCGGCGGCAGTAGCCGAGTTCCTTTTCTGCGGCGGCGAAGCCTTTGCGGTGGACGATATTCCGGATAATGTCTTCCCGCAAGGCGGCTTTCATGGCCAGCTCCTCGGGTGCCGCCGCGAAAATGCCCCGTGCGTCGCCGAATATTCCGAGCAGGTGCACGGCGCCTTTCACGCCGATGCCCGGGGTCATCTGCAAGGCGATATCCTCGATGGTCATAACCGCAAAATGTCGTTTATTATCTTGTAAAGGTAAATATTTTTGGGAAATAGCGCAAAGTTGGGTCGAAGTTTTGCAGATTTTAGAAATGTTTGTATATTTGCACTCCCGATGCGCCTGAAAATAAATCGGATGTTTCCGGCGCGGCATGCAATCCGGAAGCAACGGACTTGTAGTTACGGAATGAAAGCCGAACAGGAACCTGTCGGGGAACATATGGTCTGATGGCCGAGTGGCTAGGCAAAGGTCTGCAAAACCTTGTACAGCGGTTCGAATCCGCTTCAGACCTCACTAAAACACCGTTGTAGTAATCTACAACGGTGTTTTGTTTTTTGGATTGTCATGCATACTGAAAGTTGAAAGTAACGAAGTAGGGTTTTCGTAGAAATCGGGACACAAGACCTATTGAATACTATAAAAAATTAATGGTTGGTGTGTATATTGTGATAGAGATATTTGGTAAAATACTGTTTTTTGATATGACCGTTTGAATAAAATCATTACATTCTTTTTCGGTCATTACTTTATTTTTCTTTGCATACCACAAAAAATCTAAAGTTGTCAAATATGTAATATTTTCTGTTCGGCAGTATTCTTTTGTATCTTTTAAATTGCTGCTTGCCAAAACATTATTATGAAATTTGCAATATGCCAAACAAGCTGATTCACCTGTACCTTTTGTTTTGTTGAGCCGGGCAAATTCTTTTATAATGTTAGAATCTGGTTTCCAAGGGATAATTTGTATATTCTTCAGAAGCCGTATTTGATTGTCTATCTGTGCTTTTGTAGATGAGTCTCTGGATAATTCTCTGTCGTATACTATACTTAATATGACATATTTATATTGAGGTAGAATCTTGGGTAAGATACTTAAGCAGTTCCCTTTTATAAAATGGATAATAACATCCGAATCTAAAACGATCTGAACTTGTTGTGACATTATTCATCTAGTTTTATTTCGGAGAGTAGATCAATTAAATGTCCCTCTGAAATCAGTTCTTTGTTGAATAAAGATTGTGCTTTGGCACTATAGTCTCCTAAAACTATTTTCTCGTTTGTTGGCGTATAAAGACTTGTGCTATATCCATACTCCCTTGCAACAGCGGTTGGTTGGTATAGTAAAAAAGTTTCTTTCTGCTTGTCGGAAATCAGGGTCAAGTTGTTTAGACGATAGATCATTGACTGGAATGAAACTCCGAAATATTGTTGTAGGTAAAGAACGTGAGCTATATTGACATCGGCAGTATATTTCATTCCAAGTTTTTTGAACTCTTCAATCACACCATTTCTAGGCATAAGAAAAAAGGTTGCAAAACAATCTGCTTGCTTTTCAACCGGGTCAGAAGAGGATTGAGGGCAAATCTGCGAAGAAAATTCCTCTTGAATAAATAAATGATATAATTCATGTGCAATAGTAAAATGTTGACGACCAAGTGCGACTTTTGAATTTACAAGCATGAATCTTTTCTCTTTATGTTTCAAGCACATTCCAGAAAAAGTTTCTTGCATAGGCATAAATACACACAAAACACCTAATTGCTGTAATGCTTTTCTTGTGTCAACGGGTGCCGTATCTCCCAATGCAATACGGCGCCTCAATTCGTTAGCCTCAATTTCTAACGTTATTGATAGTGGCCTTGCCATTATTTTAAAAGATTACACATTTTAAGGTAGTTGTTGACAATGCTCTTGAATTTGGCAATTGTATGCATATCTTCAGGGGTAATACCATCTGTACGGAATGCACAAACTAATGATTGTTGAAAATCATCCATATTTTCCTCGAAAAATACAGACATATCTACACCATACAGATTGCTTAATTTATCAAAAACATCAAAAGGAATACTACTGTCTCTTATACACATCTCCGAGCCCACGAGACATGCGCAGATCTCGT
>ENA-OZSF01000569-OZSF01000569.1-human-gut-metagenome-genome-assembly--contig:-NODE-569-length-9305-cov-11.487892_pt1 | contig 9305 bp, 8 predicted proteins | sample MGYA00244120_ERZ653962 | MGnify/ENA primary metagenome ERZ653962 (study PRJEB26926, sample SAMN06164503) | human gut metagenome | biome: ENVO:00009003; feature: ENVO:2100002; material: ENVO:00002003...
TAAGTCGTCGGCAGCGTCAGATGTGTATAAGAGACAGTATCCATCCTTAATCCCTAGATAGAGAGCATCCTGTATTTTCTCGTTTCTGAGGCTCTCGATATTGATAATACCAAAATACTCATTACTCTTATACCACTCGTTAAGATGCTTAACTCTCAGATCCATAGTTTTATCATCTATGATAGTACTCTTTTCTGAGGAGTGCTTACCTATCTCTCCCTGCCAGTTATATTTTACAGAGTTCACTCCGCATACAATAAGGGTTTTAATGAGCTCTTTCTTTCTGGCTACACAAATATCAATACTCTCCTTTGTCTTGCCTAAGCCCTGCTCATCTCCGATAAGTAAAGAGTTTTTCTCCATTCCATAATTAAAAGCCTCGATCTGATGAGGGAGGGGAGCTGTCTTAAAATCAAAATCTCTTACAGGCTTAATACCCTTTAGCCTCTCCTGTGTAGCCTCCCTTTTATCCTCGATCTCCTTAGTATTGAGAGCTTGTACTACAGCCTCCTCACTTTTGATATTGCTAAGCCCTACTTTCTCTATGAGAGCTGGTAACTCATGTGCTGGGATCTCCCACGCTCTATCCTCTGGTAAATATCTCCGCTCTGCCAGCTCTTTTACCTTAGCTACAGTAGTGGGATCGTATCTAAATGAGATTTTAAAAGCATCATCAAAATAAGTACCTTTTTCCAGTTTTTCTACTGTTATCATAAAAATAAACCTCCTGTGATTTAGTCTTTATATAACTTAATCACAGGAGGTAAATATATTTAGATAACCCCTATATAATTTATGCTACTAACTGCACATAAAGCCCCAGCTTTCTAGTACAGTACATATAATCCTCTAAGTAGTGGATCATACTTTCAGTATGTATCTTGGAACATTTGGACCTAATAAGCCATAGGTTTCTCCCTTTGGTATCTTTAGAGAAATCCCCTTTATAATGTTTTCACTTTTGATTTTTTTTGTTAAATTTCTCGTTTCCAAGATATAATCCATATTTATTTCCGCCTTTCTTCATTCATAAATTTGCTCAGTAAAGTCCTTGTTTCTAAGCAGTTATAATATAAGGCATAAATATAATTAAAACGTAACTGAAACAAAAAACCGTAGCGTGTAGATCACAACAGATTGTGAAATACAGCTACGGTTTTATCGTTTTACCCTATAATCTTCCAGTTGCTATCCTTATGAAGTGTCAGCTCATATTGTGATACCTGTGTTGCCTTTGTCTGGTTGTCAATGAACTTCACCGCAACGCTCACTTTCACATTTTCGCCGTCAGCCGTAAATACTGGATTAACAAGCTCGGAAAAGAGATAGTCCCCGTTTATCGGTTCAAGGGCATTTTCCTCTACATAGTAGGCAAGCTCCTTGTCCGTTGCGGTAGGGTATAGCTTAAAGAATGTTTCCAGAAATGCGGTAGCGTCATTCACGGTATCAGCGTCCACGCTTGCGTCTGCTTCTGGCGTCTTAGGTTCATAGTCTGATTTTTCGATTGATGGGGCAAGGGTAGGGTTCTGAATGATTACTATATCCCCGTCAGCGTCCACATGGACTTTTACGGTATAGGTTGCTTTCACATTGCTTGTCTGTTCTCCCTCTTTTATCTGCTGATCTACTTCGTAGGTAGCAGAAAAAGTGTCCGTTCCCGACTGTTCGATACTCCATACAATCACATCTGTAACCGTGGAGCTGGTTGGTATATCGGTTCTAATGGTATCCACATTCAAGCCCTGCAATTCCTTTGTCAGATAACCGTTGATTGCCTGCGTCCTTGCTTCAATCGCTTCTTTGCTGTTATTCCATGTGTAATAGGACTTCGCAAAATTCTTCACGAAATTTTCTATCCCGTTGGTGTCCTGCAAGCGAAGTTCAATGATTTCTTTTTCATGGGTGGTGTGCTGGTCGATAGCCGTAAAATTCTTATACACCCCAAAGCTCACGCTTGCGACAAGCACCACCCACAACGCAATCACGGTTTTCTTATGTGTGCCTACCTTGACAGTACGCACCTTTTTTTCTTTTGGTTCTTTGATAGTTTCTGTCTGTTTCTTATTCTTCTTAAACATATTTTTCAAGTCCTTTCTATTGTTTTACTCGTCCTGCACCGATTAAGTGCTGTTGCCAGTAACTACTACTTAGGTCTGCATATCCTATCGGGTCGCCTGCATGGTACATCTGTGTCGGCGAAACAAGAATACCGACGTGTGTTACATACGAACCAGCGTTATAGGTGGAATGGAAAAACACCAAATCGCCTGCTTTTGCCTGCGAGAGTGGCAGATGTTGGGTTGCGTCATACTGTGCTTGTGCTGTTCTCGGTAAGGAGATACCAGCTTTTCCATAGCACCATTGCACAAGTCCGCTACAATCAAAGGAAGTGTTCGGGTTACTGCCACCATACACATACTTCCAGCCTTGATATTTCAACGCTTCATTCATTACCTTTTGTGCCAGTTCTCCCGATACCTGCGGAACTGCTAAATACTGATTGACTACTTCCACATAGAACATATTTCCATAGCCATACCGCCAGCCCCCATTCTTAGCAACGGCTATCGGGTTGGTGTAGGTTACTTTCTTTCCACCCGATTTCTCACGGGCGAAGCTCTCTGCAAGATTAAAAGTGTGTTTCTTTCCTTTTCCAGCTACATAACCCACATAGCCACCGCCATAGTTATAAGACTGTATCGCTACATTCAAATCGTCGATACCTTGATTTTTGCAGGAAGAAAGCAGGGACGCAAAATACTTACACCCCTGCTTGATTGAGCTTTCCGTATCTAAAGAGTTGGGCGGTAAACCCAGACTTTCCGAACTCTGCATAACATCTTCTGCCGTACCGCCACTTTCTACTTGAATGATAGCAAGTAGCACATTGACATACTCGGAGATACCGTTTTCTCTGGCGTACTTTTCCACCATAGGCTGATGTTTCAAGACTTCTGCGGATAAGTTCATACCCGTAATGCCAGAAGAAAAGTTGCTGTTCTCATCGTCGCTGTCCGCACTAATCAGCACCCCAAAGAAAAGCACCAGAGAAAAGAGGATAGGAAACAGACTGCCGATAAGAGCGATATGTTTCAGTTTCATTTTTTCTTCTGTCCTTTCTTCGTTACAAGGTTACGAGTTTTCTCTATGGTCTGTTGGTTCTTCTGGACGGTTTGCGTTTGCTGAACCTTTATCCTGCGGTCTTTGGTGTCATTCTGGTGTGTTTCCTGCGATACCACTTTTTCTACATTCTGCCTATGTACTGGCTGTGCAGGCTGGGTCGCTTTTCTATCAGAAGCACCAGAAGATAGCGGACGCTCTTTGATAACATTTGTCTTGACTGGCTCACTTGCTTTTGAAGTGGTCGCTGTGGCAGGGCGTTTCACTTCCTGCATTTTTTCCGCACTCGGCTTTGGAATGGTTGAAGCTGTGGCTGGTCGCTCATGGGGACGGGTAGCTCCCGTTGTCGCTGATCCGTCCGTCTTTCGCTGTGCCTGCCTTGCTTCTTGTGCCTTTTGAAGCTCAATACGCTTGTCAGCGATACTCTGTCTATGCTGTGCCTGCCTTTCCAATCGTCCCGACTGTCTGGACTGCTGTTCCTGCACCATGCCACGCTTGAAGTCGGACACGCTGGACTTTGCCTTTTCCTTTGCGGAATACACCGCATAAGCGGTCTGTGTCGGCATATCCTTGATATTCTCTTTGACAGCATTTGCCTTGTCTTTCACTTTATTTTTCGTATCTAAGACAGCACCCACCTTTGAGCCTGCACGCTGTCCCATACTGGAAGTAGATGTATTGCCCCGACTGTCTTTTGTGGCTGTGTTCCTTGTCGGTTTTCTGTTTGAAATCGTGCTACCTACCACCGCACCAGCAACACCGCCAGCAGTAACCGCACCAGCAAGCCGTCTTTCCATACGCCTAGCTCTATGTCGCATAAACAGATATGGTCTGCGGAATATCCTGCGTCCCATGTTTTGACTGTCGCCAGCGTTCAAAGAGAACATACTCATTAAATCGCCCAGCTTCATATAAATACCAGCGAAACATACTATCTGCAAGAACGCTACCATAAAGAACGGATAGTCCGTGGAGATGTTATAAAACATACTGGAAATGCTGAACGCCACCGTTACAATGAGCGTTATTCCTGCCCGTGTCATTATGGTATTAAACACCCTTACGATTGCCTGCTTCGCCATGCTTTCATAGCTCGGTATCATGGAAAGTAAAAAGCTGATAGGTAAAAACATTGCAAAGATAATAAAAAGTATCTGGCTAAATAACATCATGCCCGTAAGCAAGAATACAAATATCGTTATCCCTAAATTGAAGAACAGTAGGAAGAACACCATGCCTAAACGGTTCACGACCTGCGGTATCGTCAGATTGTTGTTGTCGTTGTCCTCGATTTCTGTTTTCACGACTTCCTCTCTGGTTTTCCCGTCCTCGTCCTCTGGGCTTGCCGATACGAGAGCTTCCACACGGTCTGTCCCGATTTCTTCTGCGTTGCTGTTCCCGAATTGTAAGAGTAACCACGGCTGTTCCACTTGAATAGAAAATAAGCTGTCCCGTATCAAGTCCACGCTGTCCTTGCCCTCGCTGTCAGAGTTGGGGAGCATGATTTTTGTTCCCAAGTCCAAAGAAGCGGTACTGATGTCTGATGAAAATTCATTTATCTTCTTGATATAGTCGGGAGCGTAGGCAATAAAAGAAGCGGACAGCACGAACACCACCACAAAGTTGATAACAGCGTGAAGTGCCTTGCTGGTTTCCCGTTTTATCAGTCCTGTATAGGCAACATAAAGTCCCACCACTAAGATAATGAGAAGCAGGAAACCGACATAAAAGCCAGAGCTGGAAAAACCGTTCTGTGTTACGCCTGCAAGGGTCTGTATGCTTTTTCCGATACTGTCTGCCATATCGTTAATAAAATCAAGTTTGTAGGCTTCCTGCACCACATAGCCCGTAGCATTGCTTAAATAAAGGCTTATCGTCCAGACAAAGTTGGTAATGCAGTAAAGCCCGTACTGCACCGATTTTCCAATCCCGTCCAGCCAGTTCCACGGCAACCACGACCAGCTATTATCCACATAAAAATCAAGCTGGTAGTTGGAAAGGGGATATTTTGAGTAAAGATTTTCTGCGTTTATGGTATCGTCCACAAGCCCCGTCGCATGAGCCACCGTCCCCAGAAGTGAAAGCAGGATAAGGGAGAGTGCCACCACGAACAGAGCCATTTTGAGAAAGTGGAAAATCTTCTTTTTTGTGAACGCACCTTTTATCCTTTCTTTCATCACTCCACCTCATTTCTCTGTACGGGCGGTCTGGTATCAAAGGCGTGTAGCAGTTCTTCAAAAACTGGGTGTATCTGTACCACACCGACACGCCCGTATAAGTCCTGCAATAAGCATTGTCCGTTCTCCAAATCACGAAGCCGTTTCTGGTTGTTTTCATCGTCCTTGTCGATACCGAAAAATTCTAAGGTCTGTTTTATCTCGTTGATGTCAGTAGAACGGAAAGCGAATTTTAAGCCGATATTGTTTTTCAGACTTTCCTTTGCCACGTCCCCAGAAGATTGTGTAACGAAATAAACGCCTGCCTGCATAGCTCGTCCAGCACGAACCAGCTTGTTAGAGAGCGTTTCTCCTTGTGCCACATTTAAGAACGCCCACGCTTCGTCCAAATCGACAATCTTAAAAATGCTTCTGTCCGAATGGATAAAATCAAGGGCAAAGGTACTAATCACAATCAGCATAGACACCGACAATAATTCAATGGTCGTGTATTCCTCAAAGGTCGTGTCCTTATCTGGCAGTACGAGGTCTGCTACTTGAATGATATTGAGCTGGTTATCCAGACTGATTGCATTTTCTACCGTACCGTCTGAAAACAGCAGGTGTGCAAAGTCGTAGTCCGTGAAGCTGTCGATATGGTCTGCGATATTTCTTGATATGGGCGTATCTTCACGGCGTAGCTCGTCTATCACATGGAGCAAGCCCCGACTGTCGCTCTGGGTAACGGAACGCACCGCCTTACGAAGTACGGGAAATTTTTCGCCGTCCCTAGAGGAAATACCCGTAAGGAATGTTAAGATGTCGATTGCCAGACTTTCAGCGTCTTTTACATTCTTCATAATCACAAACGGGTCAAGAAGTCCTGCATTGCCTTTATCGCTTGTTAGGTTTACGATATTGATTTCATGGGCGATTTCTGGAAGTGTTTCTTTCCAGTTGCCACGCTCACTTTTAGGGTCTAAAATGACTGCTTGACCGCCAAACAACACCGAATAATACACCAGAAGATTGTTGCAGAACGACTTTCCACCGCCAAGCGAACCGACAAAAGCAGACGCTAAAGCGTTGGTAACTGTACCTTTTACGCCCTGCGAAGCTAAAGACGGTTGCAGGTACACATTTCTTCCCGTATCAACGGAATAGCCCATATAGATACCCGTAGTTTCCCCTAACTGCTGGGTCGCTCCAAAGCCAAGCCCTGCCAAGAAGTCTGATTTTACATACTGCACATAATCATTGATATATCGCTTGCTGGCAGGAAGAAATTCAGAATGAAGCCCCAGCATATCCCCAGCAGGACGCACCAGCTTTACATTGAGGTCGTCGTAAAAGTCCTTGACTTCATCACAACGGCGTTTCAGCTCGTCAAGATCGGGTGCAGACACCCGTATGACGTAGCTTAACTTATACATACTTTCTTTGCTCTGGTCTAAGTCCGTTTCCAGCTCGTCCACGCTGTCTAAAGCGTCCACCACATTTGAGCTGGTTTCACTTCCTGCTTGATAAGCGTGATTGTCAAGGTCTTTCAATTCCTTTTTCTTGTTGCGTACGGTTGTTAATGCTTTTCGGTTCTCCACGATTTCTACATTCATAGAAGTATCAACGGGGAATGTGAATTGCTGTTGCTGGAAATAGAAGATTTCAGACGACGGAAAATCAAGCTCGCCGACAATCGCATTGACGGTAAAATAGGACACATAACTTTCCTTGTCCTCATGTTCCAAGCGTAAATACCGCTGGCTTTCTTCAATCACACACCTTGTCGGACGGATAAGGTCGTAGTATTTTATCAGCGTTTCTTTGTTCAATTTTTTCTTTGGTAGCTGGTACTCATAATCTTCATAAGCGATACCGTCCCTGCCGTAAAGATGTTCCATGAGATACCCAAAATCATTGATTTCCAAGCGACGCACCTTAAAGCGACGGGAGATTTTATTTTCCAGTAACTTTTCCATTTTCATGTAACGGTTGATTTCATCATTCGGCATGGAAACAAAATCATTCATCAGCGTGTGGTTCACTTCATGGAGAAATTCTGTGAACGTCAGCCACGCCGATTTTTTGATGTTCTTCAGATTGAGCTGTTCTTCCGTAACCATGAGCTTAAAGCCAAGAAAAAAGCGGTAGTCCACTTGATTGTCCCCAATCATAGATACTAACGCTTCGGTCTGTTCGTCTATCTTCTGGCAGGCAACTTCCTTTAATTTTCCAGTTACCAGTTTCTTTGACTGTTCCTGCATACTGCGGATTGAGCTTTCTGTGGCAATCTGCAACGCATGAATTTTACCCTCACGGGACTGTGCGATAAGCTGTCGGAAACTGTCATGCACGATAAATTTCTGCTCTGCGGATAGAAAAGAATAGTTGTATGGTATCAGCTCATAGTAGGCGAACACCTCATTGTCCTTGTTCCAGACAAGGTTATTGTCAATATATTTTATCGGGAACATAGTTCACACTCCTTACTGCCGTGATTGTTTCATTGAGTATCTGCTTATGCAGTTTTACGGCTTTTCCTGCATAAGTGATTTTTGGTCGCAGGGCATAGGTTATCTGTGATTTCAAAAAGCTGTACGGCTTCTTTCCGTCAAAGGTTTTCTGCGACATGAACCAAGTGAGAGCAACGGGAATACCAAAGTATTTGAGAAATGCTCCCTCAATCATGGAAAGTGGGGGAATATCCCCAAACAGAATGATGATAAATTCCGTAATCACAAACCATGTAATCTGTGTAAAAGTAACGGGAAAGGGCAAGTTAAAGTCATTGATTGCATACAAGACTTTTTCCACGTTCCAGATACCCGTATAAGATTTAATCTTTTTCAAGTTCTTTCAGCTCCTTTCGTAAGTTTCTAAATGGAAAAGGACAGCCATTTTCAGACTGTCCCTTAAAAGAGAAATACGCTGTCAGTAGCAACAATGCTTGTCGCTGATCTTCCAGCGTTAATATGGTATCTCGCACATACCTCGGCTTGTTTCAATAAAGCAACCGCCCATATCCAAATCTCGCCCGTAGGCTTCATAGTCAATGTAGTTCTGTAAGCTGGGTGGAATATCCCCTAGTGCCTGCAATTCGTCTATGTAGTAGTAGGCAACGTCTGTCATGGTTTCACAGTCGGGATAATAATAAATCTCGTCCTTGTGTTCCACGACTTCTTCCAGCGTCCCGTAGTGGCTGATAAATTCGTCCAGACACTCTACGATATAGTCGGGAAGTTCCTCTATCATTTCATACATCTCATTGAGTTCTTCAATGGAAACATACTCGCCAATCGCAATGGGGAAGTTGTCGGTATCATGGATAGCGTATTCCTCATACTGTTCATTCAAGCCGATTTTTTCTTTTACATCTTCCTCGTCAATGGGAAACGTGAACCAAGCACCGACTAAATAGCCCTCATTGTATTTGCCAAGATTAGCAATATAAACCGCCATATCATCAATCATAAGCACCACCTCATTTCCTACTCTGGCAGTTCAAAGATACCGTGTTCTGTTACTAAAAATTTCCCGTGTTCCTGCAAGTGAGAAGCATAGGCTTCAAAGTCAAAATAGTAGGCTTGACAGTCCTCGGATAAATGTTTGAACGTCGGGTCGTTCATCAGCTTTTGCTTTGCAACATCTATCATGCTTTTGCAGTTGGGATAAACCGTAATCACATTCCTGCAAATATAAAGTGCTTCTAAATTTTCAAACACCGTAAGTAGTGATACATATTCTTCCTGCATATCACTTGAAAGCTGGCGGTACATAAAATCTAATTCGTTGAGCTGGTACACGCTTGTATGTTCGTGGACTTCATCAGCATAAGGCAACACCTTTTCGATAATACGGTAATCCCCACTTTCTGCACCGATACCTAACTTTTCTTCAAACTCGGCAACATCTATCGGCAAGTCGAACCAGTATGATATTGTTTCTTCGCCAGTTGTTCCTCTCGTTTCCACCAGCACCCTTGTTTCCTGCATTGTTCCTCACGTCCTTTCTGTTGTTTCATCACATCTTTTA
>ENA-OZSF01000575-OZSF01000575.1-human-gut-metagenome-genome-assembly--contig:-NODE-575-length-9225-cov-24.873610_pt1 | contig 9225 bp, 3 predicted proteins | sample MGYA00244120_ERZ653962 | MGnify/ENA primary metagenome ERZ653962 (study PRJEB26926, sample SAMN06164503) | human gut metagenome | biome: ENVO:00009003; feature: ENVO:2100002; material: ENVO:00002003...
TACGAGATCTGCGCATGTCTCGTGGGCTCGGAGATGTGTATAAGAGACAGTCCTAATACAGTAAGTGATAAACTTCGTAGAGTATATGGTAATTATTTTGTAGTTCGTTTCATATTTAATAATTCAGATAATAAGCGCATTGAATTTGAAAGTCTTGAATGTGCTCAAACTCAATTTAGAAAATTATGATACAGTATAGAGATAGACAAAGACAAAAAGCTTTTATTGGTGCTATTATTGGTGCAGCTGCTAGTATTGCTGGTGGTATTATTAAAGGTAATAAGCAAAAGAAAGCTCAAGAAAAAGCTCAAGCTGAAGCTCAAGCTGCACAAGATCATAAAGATGCTTTACAAAATGCTCAAGCTTTAACTAGTGCTTATGCTAATCAAGATTATGTTGGTCAATATAATGATAAGCTTACTCTTAAATGTGGAGGTAGAGTTCGACGTAAAGCTGGTTTCGGTACTGAATTTGCTGATGCTCTTCCCGGTTTAGGTAATCTTGCTAGTTCTATTACAGGAGTTCAAGGACTTGGTGAATTAGGTACTGCAATAGGTCAAGGTATTTCCGCTAATCAACAAATTAATGAAAATAAACGTATTGCTCAAGAAGCTGAACAACGTAAGCAACTTCAATCTGGTCAACAGCAACTTAATATTACTTCTAATAAAATGACTAATCCAATGACTATGTATCAGCGTTCTAGTTTTATTAATAAATATAAATGTGGTGGACGTAGAAAAGCATGGATTGGTGCTGCTATTGGAGCTGCTGGAAGTTTAATTGGTGGTATGTTTGGTAATAAAGGTCAAGAACCTATTAAAGTTGAACAAGCTGACCAAGCTAGTTATAGTGCTCCTAAAACTGGTCTTGAACGTCCTGAATGGATTACTAATGGTACTGTTCAACAACCTGTTATGCCTCAATCAGTATATCGAGATAGGCTAAATGTATATCGCTGTGGCGGTCATAGACGCTAGTCTTTTGCTCTCTGTTGAATTATTATATATAGGTATGAACTATTAATCGACTGATAGGCTATCGTTCAGCAGAGAGCCTTAAAATCAATTAAATTACAATTTCTCATTATATTATATAAAATGCCTAGAAAAGATAAAGTTATTCATATAAGTAATTTACCTAGTACATTTAGAGGTAATGTTACTCGTAATGGAAGATTTATTCAAAATGGTATTCCTCCACTTGGTGGAGTTTATGATAAAGTTGTTAAATCTACTGGTTTAATAAGACTTGGTAATGAATTTCTCTATAATGGTGTAAATAATTTAGTATCTAAAGATAATAGAGAAAAATTAATGAATAATACTGCTGGTAGACTTATTAATTATGTTAAAGATTTTAATAAAGAATCTCTTCCTAGTGATGATGAACTTGGACCAACATTTCCATTTAATATTATTCAAACTCCTAGAAGTAATGGAAGAAATCTTCCTCAAAAACAATATGCTGTTGGTGGTAAAATACCAAATGTAGTTGCTGGTGGTATTGCTCAACCTCTTGGTAATAATTTCTTTTATATGAATGGAAGAAAACATAGTCAAGGTGGTATTGATATTGGTCCTAGTGATAAAACTGGTATTGAAGTAGAAGATGGTGAAGTAGTTGAAACTAATGGTAATGAACTTAAAGTTTATTCTGCACAACCTATTATTAATGGTGTTAGTCCTGCTAAATTAGTTATGGGTGGAGCTAATCCTAATAAAGTATTTAAAGCTCAAGAAGATTTTAAAGATAGAAATGGGATTAACGATGATGGTACTAAAGCTAAATATGGTAAAGAAAAATATGTAGCTAAAAGTGATAATACTAGAGTAACTCCTATAATGGAATCTCCTAGAAATAGTGGTATTAAACAAGGAGATTTTATTTATTATCCAGAAAATAAAAAATATAATGTTATAACTAGTGAAAGGCTTCATAAAACGAGTAGAAATAAAGGTAATCCTTATCAACATTTTATTTTTACAGGTGATGTTGGTAAACAAGGTCTTGATGTAGTTGATATTAAAGATGTTAATTCAGAAGAATTTAAACATATATTTAATACTCGACAACATACAGGAAAATATAGCAAAGGATATAGTCGTAAATCTAGAAAATTTGGAGGTAAAGATATGATTGTAAGTATTAGTGGTAATGTTAAGAATGGCTTAATCCATTCTCCATCCTCTACGGGGGGTCTACACGATAAATTTGCTGTTGGTGGAAAACGGATTAATCGTCATGGAAGAACTTGGGAATATGATGAACAAATTGGAGCTTATGTTCCTATAACTAATAGAACTATTAATAGAACTTCTACTTATCCTATTAATAAATCTGCTAGAGGTGAAACTATTGTTGGCAGTGATTATACTTTTAGAAATGGAAGATGGTCTAAAAATAATAATGTAAATACTAATAATAATAAACTTAATATTGATAATGGAAATCGTCGTCCTCAATATTATGCAGAACGTAGACTTCCTTTATTTGAAGATGGTGCTGGTATTACTAGTGGTTTAGTTAGAGCTGGTTGGAGTCATGGAAATAACAAAGGTGCTAGTATGAATAATACTAATATTCCAAGTTTATCTAAAACTAAATCTAGCGGGAAGACCCCCCGTGGAGGACGAAGTAAGTCAAGTCAATCAACTCAATCTATCTCTACTAAAACTCCTCCTACTGCTGTTTATAATCGTAATCTACCTAAAGTAGAAGCTAATATTCCTACTACTTTACCTGTCTCTACTAATACTCCTGCTCAAGGAACTACATCTTCTAATGGTAAAGGACAAGGTAAATTTAAAAATCTTACTACTGCTGATTGGATTGGATTAGGTAGTAATGTAGCTGGTAGTTTAGCTAGCTATTTTGCTAGTAGAAGAGCTATTAATAAAATGAGAGGTCCAGGTCGTCCTACTCTTATTAGTGCTAATAAACTTAAAACTAAATATAATATTAATCCTCAACTTGATAGAATTAGAGAAAATAAATTTGAAGCTTATCGTGATATTGACTCTAATACTGCTAGTAGTCGTGTAAGTTTAGCTCGTAAACAACGAGTTCGTAATGCTGCTGGTCAAGCTGCTAATGAACTTTATGGTAATAAAGAAAATATAGAAACTAATCTTATTAATCAAGATAGACGTAATCAACAAAGCGTTCGTCAATTTAATGCTCAACAATACAATCAATATATAGATAGAAAAGCAGCATTTGATAATGGTATTAGAGAAGCTAAAGTAACTAATATTAATAATTTATTTAGTGGAATTAATGCTGGTATTCAAGATATGATTAGTAGATATGAAAATCGTAAAGCTTTAAATAATACTATTGGTGCTATGAGAGCATCTGCCCCTAATGTAGATGATAGAATTATGAGAGATGCTGGAGTTGATTATGATGAATTTATTATTCGTAAACGTAGAAAACTTGGAGGAAAACAATCATGCCGATAAACTTTTATACTCCTACTTTTAGACAACAAGTTAATCCTATTGACTTAAATGTCTTAGCTAGAACTTATAATACTCTTGAACAAGGACATCAACAAGCTATTCAAACTAAATCTCAGATTGATGCTCAACTTGCTCAATTAGATTTAAATGAAGCTGAAGATGCTTGGCGCCAAGAACAACTTAATAAAGTTCGTAATGCTCTTACTGAAAATATGCAATATGGTAATGCTTATTCTAGTCTTGATGATATAGTTGGAACTTATGGAGATATAACTTCAAGTCCGGGAATGATTGGTCGTTTACGTGCTCAACAAGATTATAAGGCATATATGAATAATCTTGATAAACGTACTGATTTATCAGAAGATTATAAGAATTATTATCGTACTGTTAATAAATATAATTATCAAGATGTAACTGATAAGAATGGTAATGTCATTGGTGGAAGTAAATGGACTCCTATTGATAAAGAAGTTTCTGAAATTCCTATGAATCAAATACTTAATCAAGCACTTCAATGGGCTGCTAAAGAACAAGGTGGTGGTAGTCAAACAAGATGGCTTGATGCTAACGGTAAAGTTACTGATGATATTACTAAATCTGTTACAGGAGAGATTTATTCTCATACTAAAGGTGATTGGCAAAGATTAAGTAAAGCTAAACTTGCCGAAGCCGTTAAAGCTGTTATTGAAAACACTCCTGGTGCTAAAGCTAGTCTTGAACAAGATTATAAGATTGCTAAATGGAAATATGACCAAAATGGTAGTAATCCTGATATAACAGATAAAAATGGTATTCTACTTACTCCTGAACAGTATCTTGCTAAACGTATTGACCCTTTCTATAACGCTGCAACTTTTTATAATCAAGATAGTAATACTACTTATGGAGAAGCATGGAAAGCTCAATTAGCTTTAGCTAAACAAGCTGGATTAGGAAATGCAAATCAAAGAAAACAAGCTATTGATAATTTAACTTATAAAGGTACTCCTGTTCGTATTGATAATTTTATGCCTGCTCAAGCTCAAGCCGAAATTACTAGTAATAGACAATCAATAGCTGGATTACTTAACAAATATAATCCTGATATTAATATTGATTTAGGTACTGCTAATCCAGATGATATTAGAACTAGCATCATGACTAATATTACTAATCCATCTGATAGAGCCTATGCTCTTAGTTATCTCAATGATATTATTGATAATCAAGAATATATTAATAGTCTTAAAGTTGGTAAATCACAAGATAGTATTGACGGATTTGATACATATAATTCTATTATTAGTTTAAGTGATTTACCTAGTAATAAATATTCTGATACATATAGTAAATATGTTAATCAGATATTTGGAGATAGTAGTTCTATTAGACAATACTTTAATAACGATGATGTATATAATTCATTTATTAATGCTCTTGGTGGAGAGAAAAAAGCTGCTAGTCTTGGAGTAAGATTTGGTTCTGATGGTAATGGTTATAGATATGCTGAATTACCTAAAGATTATCATAAATCTATTTATAGTTTTGGTAAAGCTGTTAAAGAAGCTGAAGATACTAGAAACCCTTTAAATGCTTTTCTTAATTCTGCTAAAACTAGATTCTTTGGTTATGGTGATAAATTTGTTAGAGTTGATTCTAATGGTAAAGAACATCATGGTGGATTACCAACAGGTAATAAAGAACCTTATATTGGTTTGATTAATTATGTTGATTCTCTTAAATCTAAAAATGATGCTGTTCTTGACGGCGGACAAATAAATGCTTCTACTATTGGCATATCTGCAATGACTCCTGAACTTGCTGAACTTAATTTTGTTATGAGTTCTAATCCAGAAGCTGCTAGTAAATATGCTGCTCAAAAGAAACAATTAGAAGAACAAGCAATGAGCGCAATTAAAGCTGGAATTGATTTAACTCAAGGAGAAGCTTATATTACTAGCGAAAATGGAATATATGAACCTATGACTTCTGAAGATAGAAAAGCTTATACAGCTTATCTTAGAAGTGCTAAAGAAAATGAAATTACTCCTACTATTGTTCGTGACCCAAAAACTGGTGATGTTGGAGTTCAAATTAATATTGCAGGTTACTATGATACAGAAGGTAAACTTAAAAGAGAACCTATTACTTTACTTGTAGGTAGTGGTGCTATTGATAGTTCTATTATTCAATCTTGGAATCAAGATACTAGTTGGAGAGCTGCTGGTAAAGTAGAAAATTACTATAATGCTAATAGACCTATTTCTCTTACTAATAATGCTGCATTTACTGGAATTGATAAATTTAAATTAGTACCTAATGGTGGAGGTTTTAATTTAATTAATTCTACTAATAATCAAACTATTGGTTTAGTAAGTAAAGAAAATGCTGTTGATATTGTAGATAATTTATCTCAATGGGAACAAACTGTAACTGCCGTTAAAGCTGGTATGACAGTAGATGAAAATGCTGTTAAAGCTATTCAACAAAATGTTGCTACTAAACTTGCTCAACTTAGTGGTAGTTCAGACCCTTATGTTATTCAATATTACTACGATGAATTAACTAATAATCTATATTAATATGGATGTATTAAAGTTTCTACAAGGTGGTAATAAAACACCTAATCCTGAATATAATCCTAAAACTAAAAAGGGGGCTATACAGCCTCCTACTTTAGTTGATTACAACCCCGGCACTTCTATTAGTGACCGGGGTCGTGGTTATTTATTTAGTCGTATTGCTGGACAATCATATAATCTTAATCAATATGATATAGATAAATATGCTCCTTACGATGTTTATGTTAATCCTGTTGATGATCCAGAAAAACTTGATAAAGAACGTGCTGTTAATCAAAGTAATTGGGAACAAGGATTAAGAATGATTGGACAGATTGGTAATGAGATTACTGTTGGTACAGCTATTGGTTTTGCAGATTTAGCTGATGCTTTCTATAATATGGTTAGTAATAATCCTAATGATTATCAATCTGAAATAAGTTCTGAACTTGAATCTTTAAAAGAATCTATTAATGAACGTTTAGCTATATATCGAGAAAATCCTAATGCTGCATTTGATATTGGAGATTTTGCTTGGTGGGCTAGTAACGCTCCTAGTATAGCTAGTTCTTTAACTCTTATGGTTCCTAGTACAGGTCTTGCTAAAGGTGTTTCTTTATTAGGTAAAGGTATAAAGTTTAATAAATTAGCTAATAAAATGGCTAATGCTATTAATATGACGCAAAAGAGTAGAGCAATTACTAGTAGAATAGCAGAAGCTACTGCTATTGGAGTTCCTTCTCGTTATCTTGAAAATTATCAAGAAGCTAGACAAACTTATAATGATATTGAAGATTATTCTAAAACTCAACTTGCTAATATGAATGATAAACAAAGAGAAGAGTTTTATAATAATAATCCTAAATATAAAGATATGTCTGATGAAGAAGTAGCTAAAGATATTGCTAAAAATAGTGCTGATATTACTTTTGCAGAAGATTGGGCTAATGTTCTTTTTGATGTATGGCAAGTTTATAGTTTAAAAAACTTATGGAAAAATGCTTTAAGTGGTAATACAACTAGTTCTAGACTTAGAAATTTAAATACTGCATTTAATAGTAATATTGATGATGCTGCCGCAATTACTAATGCTTTAAGTAATAAAACTACTAAACAAGCTATTACTAGCACATTAAAAGATGTGGGTAATGATATTCTTCATGGTGTTAGAGCCGAATGGACAGAAGGAGTTGAAGAAGCTATTAATTATATAGCTAGTCAAGATGGTTTATATAATGGTAAAAAAGTATTTGATAAAGATATTCCTCAACAAACTATTAAAGATTATCTTCAAGACCCAATGCTATGGGAACAAGCATTTTGGGGTGCTCTTGGTGGTGTTACTTTTAGTAGTGTTATGAATAAAGCTGGTGAATTTATTAATAAACGTCTTGATAAAGATTGGACTTCTGCTGAAAAACAAAGAGAGAATGAAATTCTTGGTCGTACTGCTACTTTTCAAGCCTATCAAGAAAGACTTAATAGTATTGCTAATGGTAAAAATCCATTTATAACTACTGTTGATGAAAACGGTAAACAAGTTAATCCAGATATTATTACTGGTACTGAAGAAGAACTTCGTAGTATAGCTGAAAAAGAATATATGGATAATATTATTATTAATTCTATGAACGCTGGTAATTTAGGACTTCTTGAAAGTTCTATTAATAGTAAAGAATTTAATGATAGTATTACTAATAAACTTGGATTACAACAACAAGAAAGTAGTGAACTTATTAATAGATTTAAAACTGAAATTAATAATCTTAAAAATGAATATAATACTACTTTAAATAAAGTTAATAGACTTGGTGGTGGATTTGAAGTTGGTCGTATTATAGCTACTCAAATGGTTCATGCTCGTAATCGTCAAGAAAATTATAATAATCTTCTTAATTGGGCTAATGATGTTTTAAATCAAGATATTACAAATAATCATATTGAAAATGTTGATATTACTTCTGCAAAGAATGGTATTTATCAACATATTATTAATAGTATTCAAAGAGATATTAAAACTATTCAAGATAATGCTGCAATTAATGATTCAGTTAAACAAGAACGTATTGCTCAATTAAATGAACGTTTAGATGCTATTAATAAACTTTATATCCCTATTGATATTGAAAATAAAAATGATATTCAATCAGCTATTCAACTTCAAAAACAATATAATGAAGTATTTAAAGATTTAGCAGAAGTTGTTAATGCTGAAATTAATGTTGAAGTTAATAAAAATCAACTTAATTTATCTGATGATAATATTAAATCTCGTATAACTTATCTTAATAATTTCTTTGATAATAGTCGTAAAAAGATTGTTAATAAAGCTATGGATGATTTACGTAATGCTTATAAACAATATGGTAAAGAATATGTTAATTCTGTTATTAAAGATGCTAATAATGGTAATAAACCTAATATAGATAAAACTATTCGAGATGCTTATGCTGCACTTGATTTAAGTTCTAAAGGTAATGAACATTTTAAAACTACATTAGAACAATTAGCTGAAATTGCAGAAATTGAAAACGATGTTAATAATACTCCTAAAAAGGAAGAAGTTTCTCCTGTTAATCCTGATGTTAATGAAGTTAATGAAACTGATGTAGATGATACTAGTTCATCTCCATCCTCTACGGGGAGTATAGCGGAGCGAAGCGGAGCGGTTCCTAGTGAACCTACTAATACTGAACAACCTCAATCTCAAACTGGACAACCAGTTCCTCAAGAACCTATTAGCACTCCTAAACCTGAAATTACTAATGTTCTTCCAGATGATGAATTTGAACGCGGTCAAATAGGTACCGATTTAGTTTACGAAAGTATTGCTGATTTAGAAGATTCTCTTGGGCATGAATCAACTAGTAGTGATTTACTTAATGCAAGACAATCTTTTATTGATAAACTTAGTCAAGCTGGATTTGAACAAACAGAAGCTGCTGATATAGTTAATAATATTATTGATGGTCTTACAGGTGGTAGTTTATATAGTTCTGTTCAAGATGATAGTACTAGACGTTTATTACTTAATGCTACTTATGCTACTGTTACAGGTAATGAACGTAATATAGAAGCTATTATGGATGATTTTGCTAATAGTGTTGATAGTGAAGGTAATACTAGAGGTAAAATTGTTAATGGTAAAGTATATCTTAGTATTGGTCAATTAGTTGAATATATAGATAGTGTTACGGGTAATAAAATTATTAAAAATT
>ENA-OZSF01000580-OZSF01000580.1-human-gut-metagenome-genome-assembly--contig:-NODE-580-length-9194-cov-3.606522_pt1 | contig 9194 bp, 7 predicted proteins | sample MGYA00244120_ERZ653962 | MGnify/ENA primary metagenome ERZ653962 (study PRJEB26926, sample SAMN06164503) | human gut metagenome | biome: ENVO:00009003; feature: ENVO:2100002; material: ENVO:00002003...
GTTCATATGCAAGGATTCCCTGATATAATAACATCTTCAATCCATTTACCGCCGGCACGCCAAGCTTCGCCATCTCCTTTAAGAATGGCGTCTGTGCCGGATTGTAGATCAGATCCACGCCTGCCTTCGCCATCGCATAGAACGCATCGCCGAAATCAAACGGCATTCCGTCACCCTCATGCAGCCCGACCGAAGTACACTGGATCATCAGATATTTTCCATCCGGAATACTCTTATAATCCTCCGAAGCCACCGCCTGCACAACCGTCTTCCCTGCAAATGCATTCATATCGTCCGCGATTGCCTGTGCATGTGCATATGTCCGGTTTACGATATACACCTGCTTTGCGCCATAGCTGACACACATATACGCGACCGCACGTGCGGCACCACCTGCGCCAAGCATGATAACTGTCTCATCCTTTAATGCAATTCCTTCTGTCTCTAACGCTTTCGCCAGTCCCGGCATATCCGTGTTGTAACCCTTATAGCCGCCCTCCACACGGACAAGTGTATTAACCGCGCCGATCGTCTTCGCGGCGATATCCACATCCACGAGACTCTCCATCACGTGCTGCTTGTGCGGCACGGTAATATTCAGTCCAAGCACGCCCTCGTCATACGCCAGCTTCACACAATGAGAAAGCTCCTCGTCCTCCACGCAGAATGGCACATACCACTCTGACAGTCCGAGTGCATCGCTGAGCGTGTCATGGATGACCGGTGACAATGTATGTTTGATCGGATTTCCGAAGATTCCAAGCAGATACTCTGCGGTGACATCCTCGTAACCCGGTATCGCATATTTCATGATTTCCATCGCTATTTTCCCCTGTTTCGTCTATAATTGTCTAAAATCAGACATTTTCCTCAAATATAATACCATAAAAGTGAAAACCTGCAACCATTTAGATACATTTCGGATACATTTGTATCTTATAATATAAACAGTTCTTACACGCAGGCCCGACAATCAACAGGGATGCTGCACGAAAAACTACGAGGGGGAATTTCATATGAGACGCAAAACCATATTCTATAAAATGGTGATCGGTGCACTCCTGCTTTCCATCTTATCCGGATGTGGAAAGAAAGCGGGCGTCGATTATATTCAGGAGAACGATTCCAGACAGGATGCCGTTTCCGCATCCGACTTACATCTGAACTATTCCGTATCAAACGGACGCACGACCGTCAATGTCGACGCCGATGTGAACACCAGTCTGTCCACGCAGTCTGCTCCGGTTGCGACTGCCGTCCGGTGCGACTATACAAATGAAGATATCACACGCATTGCGGCTGCAATCTTCGATGAGGGAAGCTATAAATTATTCCTTCCATACAGCCGTCAGTCAAAGGAAAATATCACTGCTGCCTGCGATGCATTTGCAGAGACTTTCGCTACCTACGCAGATAAATCCGAGATTCCGTATAATCTGTTGGCAGAATGCTCCTATGCACAAAATGCAAAAGACGGCGGCGTCTTTGATCCTATCGAGACAAATGGAACGATTCAATACTATCCAACCATCAAGCCAAGTGCAGACAGCGAGGAATTTTGCAACTTCTGTAATATCCGTGGCACGATAGACGGAAAGGACTGTCAGCTTTCCTTCGTCCAGACGCGCAAGCACTGCATGCTTGTGTTGCACAAAGATTATAACGAAGAGCTTACCTATGGCTTGTTTAACCAATTATCCCCGATCCGTCCGGATATGCTCGAAACGCTTGCCGGCAGCGACAACATCTGCTCGTATTCCACGGAAGGTGCCTCAACGCTTGTCACCGATACGCTCTCCAGAATGGGAATCGATGATTATGTAGTTACCGGCGTATTTCCTACGCAGACCATCCGGCCTGTCTACGATATTGATGACGCTTATCAGGTATCTGCGAACTACAACAAGGAACCGGTTATTTCCTATGATTCCTATCTGGTCTACGGTGGACGCAGCTTAGATGCGCTTACCCCTGTCTACACCACTGCGAACTTTCAACCAGAGCTGACCGATTATGAAAGCATGGATCAGGACGAAAACGGAACTATCACCAATTACGAGGATTATACCTTCTATGGTTATGAATTCATCACCGCCAATGTCGGAAATGACGGTTTGAATTATCTGATTGTCTCCAATCCTATGAAGATCGAAACCATCGACGTCGATATGGCGAATACATTAGATTTCTCCTAGATCGATACGATCGCACAGGACTACATCAACAAACACACCTTTGATGAGACGGTGTATGACATAACCGATATCCGGTATGGACTGATCCGGGTATCCAACGAAGAGGATGATTCCTACCAGTTGCTCCCGGCATGGTATTATCTTGCAGAAGGAAGCGAGGAAAGCAAACCCTATTATTTCCCATCTGCCTACGTCATTATCAACGCCATCGACGGAAGCATCTACAATAACGAACTTGGCTACATCTATCAACATAGAAACAAATCAGATTAACAGGAGGACGATCTTATGAAGAAACGAATTGCAGGCATTCTCATATCCATCCTTGCATTATCCGCCCTGTCCGGGTGTGGAAAAGAGAAAGATATCTCATACGTGGATGAACCGGCAACGACAAGCGATGCTGCCACCGCTTCGGTTCTGCACCGGAATTATGAGGTCACAGACGGACTCCTGACATTTACGGTGGATGCCGATGTCGATACCTGTTTATCGGCACAAAGCTCACCTGTGGTAAAAGTCTCCCGAAACGACTACACCAAGGAGGATATGAAGCGGATTGCAGATGCCATCTTCGATGCTGGAAGCTACGCATTATTCCTGCCCTATGTCCTGCGCCCGGACGAGGAAGTCAAAAGTGCGTGCGCCGATATACAGGAAGAAATCGCACAGTACAGTGACAGCGCAGACATTCCATACTCTTTGCTACAGGAATACTATATCGCCCAGCAATGTATGGAGAATGACAACGTGGTCACCCCGATTCATACGGATGGTTCCCTGAAATGGTATCGTTTCACCTCCACCGAAAATACGGATATTTATACAAATTTCTGCGTCATCAAAGGAACGATCAGCCAGAAGCCTTACTATCTGTCGTTTATACAGACGGATGCGTACTGTACGATGCTGCTCCACACGATCTACGAACCATATATCCAGTATCCGCAATACTACGACACCTATGCAAACCCTCTTTATGAGAATGAATCGTACTCCGACGAATGTCAGTATTCTAAGGAAGAATCAAAAGCAATGGTGCTTGATACGCTTCGGACTATGGGAATCTCCGATTACACGATCACAGATGTACAGAAGGCTCAGACCATAAAACCCGATTACGAGATAACGAAAGATGGTGAAATCATAGCCAGCGATTCTTCAAACGATGGGTATTCCTATGATTCCTATCTGCTCTATGGCGGCAGAAATGTGGACGGTATCGCTCCTGTTCATACGGATTTCAATTTTTCCCGCGAACTGGTCTCTGGGACAATCGGTGAAAACAGCAGCTCCAACGATTCTTACACGAATACCAGATATGGATTTGAAGCCATCTTCGCGAATGTCGGAAATGATGGTATCAACTATCTGGTTATCCAGAATCCGATGAAAGTAGAGGAAGTCTTAGAAACAAATGCACAACTGCTCTCTTTTGATCAGATTGACGCAATCGCCAAAGATTACATCTCGAAGTTCGATGGGACGACTTTACCATTTTCTGCGGATAACACCTACAAAATCAAGGAGATTCAATATGGATTAATCCGGTTATTTGACGAAGAATCTGATTCCTATATGTATATTCCTGCGTGGTATTACATGATCGATGGGGAATCTCTTTCTTCCCCATTTTGTACATTTTCCCCATACGTCATAATCAGTGCCATCGACGGAAGCATCTATCATGATTATAACGGAAACATCAACTAAAGCGAAAGGAGAACGCATATGAAGAAACTATCCTGGATTTTAATTATTACACTTCTTGCATCCTGTCTCTCTGCCTGCGGCAGGAAAGAGACTGTCATCTATCAGGGAGATACCGCATCTACGTCCGATGCCACAGATAACCCTATCCGGAATCTCGATTACACCGTTCCGGGGGACAAAGGAACTCTGACTGTACAGGCACAGGTGGATACCTCGCTTGCCGAGAAATCAGCACCGGTTGCATCTTTATCCCGCGCTGACTTCACGGACGAAGGCATCCAGACGTATGCAGACCTGATCTTCGACGAGGGAAGTTATTCACTATTTATGCCATATGATTTTCGTTCGATTGAGGACTTAACCTCCGCCTGCGGCGCATGGGAAGATACATTCAAAAGCTATGAGAATTTCTCTACGATCCCGGAATATATGATTGCAGAATACTACGACGCTACAAATGTCCTTGCGACGAAAAAGCAAGATGCCGATGCAGCAAAGCGTGTCGTAGAAACCAACGGTGAAATGAAATGGTATATCAATCCCTATAGCGAAAGGGATGATATCGGGCAATTTATACCGAACCAATTCTGTATTATCGACGGAACCATTTCCAAAGAGCACTATTATCTGGCATTTTTTAAATCCAACCTATTCTGTCGTATGGTATTATACAAACAGTACTGTACTGATGCTATCGATTTTTCTACCAGTAACACCTATAAGGCGTATCCAATTTCTTCCGCTTACGTTGAGCAAAATGGGGGAAACAGCTGTTCCCTCTCCCTCACAGAAGCGAAGCAGATTACTGAAAAATATATGCAGACACTGAAGATTACTGATTATACAATTGTGCAAACACTGGATGCTATACGACATCCCCAACATTATACGATCAATGCCTCCTTTGCCGTAGAACCTCCGGCAGAAGAAACAGAACCTGCCACAGACTCCTATCTGTTCTATGCCAGCCGAAGCCTGAATAATCTTTCTACCTTATATACATCTGAAACATTTTCAACAACCCTGACGGATTATTCCAATGCCGAATATGACGCCAATGGTGGTTTTATATTCTCCGCGGACGAATCCAATACATTTTACGGTTTTGAATCTCTGACCGCCAGCATAGACAGCAACGGGCTTTCCTACCTGATCTGGAACAATCCAATGCAGGTAGACACCATAGAAGCAAAAACTTCTCCAACCCTGTCATTTGATCAGATTGATGCCATTGCAAAGGCACAGATTGATTTCATGAGCATATGGAACAGCAGTCCTTTCGATCCCCTTTCCATAGCTGATTGCGAATACACGGTAACGAGTATCGAGTATGGTCTGATCCGGATTTCTGATTCCAAGCACAAATCCTACTCGCTCGTTCCTGCATGGTTTTACATGCTTAAACCGGATGAAGCCGGTATCCTTTACAAATCCAGTTATGCAATTATCAATGCGATTGATGGCAGCATCTATAACCCATTTATTGGCACACTGGAACCAACAGACAACAGTCAGACAGAGAAATGACAGACAATCATACAAAAATCCGAAACAGGCTCACAGCTATATGGCAGATTATAATCATGAAAAAGGGATTGCATATGCAATCCCTTTTGTAGTGTGTGTGATTTTAAGTTTATTTACTAATTTGTTGTTATTACTTTCTAAGACCAAGCTGCTCGATAAGTGTTCTGTAACGCTCGATATCCTTGCTCTTAAGGTATGCGAGAAGGTTTCTTCTCTGACCAACCATCTTAAGAAGACCTCTTCTTGAGTGGTGATCCTTTGGATGTACCTTGAAGTGCTCATTCAGGTCGTTGATTCTTGCTGTAAGGAGTGCAACCTGCACTTCTGGTGAACCTGTATCACCTGCTGTACGAGCATACTTCTCAATGATCTCTTTCTTCTGATCTGCTGTAATCATGCTTTTTTCCTCCATTTTCTTATTTTGTCCAGTCGCTGAGTTATGGTCGGAGTGATCCTATAACCAAGTGACGGCATTTGATATCTTACCACAAGACCTTCATCTTGTAAAGCACTATTTTACTTATAAGTTCCACCCTTGATATAGCCCTCGGCTTTCTCGCTTCCATGTGTGAATTTGTAGCCGATTCCTAACCATTCACTGTTGGTTTTACCAAAATATCGAAGTGGATCTGTCCAATTGTTATCTGCATTCTGTGGATCGAAGTTGTACCAGATTCCGTTGATCTTGATGACACACCAGTAATGCTCACCATACGAGTTATCTGCACGTAATGTCTCGCCTCCGACACGATACGCCTCAAAGCCGAGTGCTCTTGCAAATACAACCATCGCCGAACCATAATTGATACAGGTTCCGTAACGTTGCCCATTCACGCCGCAAATAATTGTCTTTGCAAAGCTGACAACCTGTCGATCCCGATTATTAGAATACGAAACATTAGTGTTGTTCCATGATCCTGTGAAGCCATCATACTTATAAAATGAATTATCTATAATCCACTTATAACATGCCAGAAGCTTGTCATAATTATCCATTTCAGGCTTTACGACCTGTGCCAATACTTCCTGCACTTTTGTATCAATTGCCGTATCTCTGGTTATGGTTGGAACCAGCACAGCCTCGCTCAGAACCTTGCGCAGATTCTCGCTGGTCGCCTTGTCGTTTGCTTCCTTCTCAGCTTCTTCCTGCCGTTTTCTTTCTTCTTCCTTTTCCTTCTCGATCTGCTTTGCAATCGCAGCATCGACATACGGATATCTCGTCTCGCCCGGTGCAGTCTCGCCCTTTTCTACGAGCACGATCTCGATCGCCTCCAGACGCTTTGCAAGCCCCGACGTTCCGGAAGCCTCTCCGTTACATGCCCAGTCAAGCCATCCATACGTCTGGCTATGTACACGATAATACACATCGAACTTCTCTGCCATCTCTCCGGTCAGCTTGATCTTGATCGCTTCGAGACGCTTCGCCTGTCCGGATGTACCTGCCTGCATATCATTCGTTACCCAGTCCATCCAGCCGTAGGTCTGGCAATGAACGGAATAGGTAATACCACCTGTACAGCTTGTATTTGGCACATCAATCTTAATTGCCTCCAGACGTTTGCCCTCACCGGTTGTTCCAGACTGCTTACCATCTACTACATAATCCAGCCATCCATGTGTCTGTACATGTGTCGTATACTTGAGGTCTGCATCATCGGCGCCATTTTTACGAACGAGCTTGATCTGGATTGCTTCAAGACGCTTCGCCTGTCCGGTCGTTCCACACTCAGTACCATTCTTTACCCAGTCTGTCCAGCCGTAAGTCTGTCTGTGTACACGATATACAACGTCATACACCTCAGCAAGCTGTCCGGTCAGACGGATCTTGATTGCTTCGAGACGTTTTGCCTCTCCGGTCGTTCCACATTCCTCGCTGTCCTTCTTTGTTCCGATGCTCCAACCATAGGTCTGCACATGTGTCTCGTATTCCACGCTACCGGAAAGCTCGGACTTCACCCAGATCTTGATAGACTCCAGACGTTTCGCCTGTCCAGATGTACCGGTTACCTCGCCGTTTTTAGCAACGCCAAGTCCCCAGCCATACGTCTGACAATGTACTGCATAATAAATATCTGCATCTGTACTTGCCGCTTTCGCTGTGCCTGCTGTATTCCCTATCTGTACCAGTCCAAGCACCATCACACATATCAGTATTCTCGCTAAAATCTTTTTCATCTGCTATTCCTCTTCTTTGTTTTGTAACAATTTTGTAACATTATCGCACATGTATAGGAAAAAATCAACAGGCTCTTCCTATTTTTCACAAAAAGATGTATAATCCCTTCAAATGTATATACAATATGAAAGGATTATATTACCATGGCTGGTTCAATATACGGAAAATTATTTACAGTCACTACATGGGGTGAATCACACGGCAAAGGACTCGGCGTTGTCATCGACGGCTGTCCGGCTGGGATTGCGCTTTCTGAGGAGGATATCCAGATCTATCTCGATCGCAGAAAGCCAGGTCAGAACGAATTTACGACCAAGCGAAATGAAAGCGACAAGGTCTCTATCTTGTCCGGCGTCTTTGAAGGAAAAACAACCGGAACGCCGATCTCCCTCGTTGTCATGAATGAAGATCAGAAATCAAAAGATTACGGTTCGATTGCAGAAAGCTATCGTCCGGGGCATGCGGACTACTGCTTTGATGAGAAGTATGGATTCCGCGACTACCGGGGCGGCGGTCGTTCTTCCGGCCGGGAGACAATCGGCAGAGTTGCCGCAGGCGCGGTCGCTGCCAAGGTCTTAAAAGAGCTCGGTATTACCCTTACTGCATACACACGTGCGATCGGAACGATCAAGGTTGCAGACGATGCGATCGATCTTAATATGGTCAATCAGAATCCGCTCTATATGCCAAACAACACCTGTGCAGCAGATGCAGCTGCTTATCTCAATGAAATGATGGAGAAAAAGGATTCGGTTGGCTCTATAGTGGAATGTATCATAACCGGTGTTCCTGCCGGTGTTGGCGAACCAGTATTTGACAAGCTTGATGCGAAGCTGGCACAGGCAGTCATGTCGATCGGCGCTGTCAAGGCAATCGAAATCGGAGATGGTACTGCTGTTGTCTCATCCATCGGCTCTGATAACAACGACAACTTCTATATGGATGGCGACACTGTCAAAAAGCGCACCAACCACTCTGGCGGCACACTAGGTGGCATGAGTGACGGCAGTCCGATTCTCATTCGTGCTTCTTTCAAGCCAACACCTTCGATCTTTCAGGCGCAGGATACTGTCACACGGGCACACGAAGAAATTGTAATGGAGATCAAGGGACGTCACGATCCGATCATCGGTCCACGTGCAGTCGTTGTCGTTGAATCCATGTGTGCGATTACCGTATTGGATCTGCTGATGCAGAATGCAACCGCAAAGCTGGACAATCTGAAAAGGATTTATCGTTCATAATATATAGGAAAAGGATTTAGTAGAATGGTTTTTTCAAGTATTGAATTTATGTTCCGCTTTTTACCAATCTTTCTGATTGTGTATTTTGCAGCGGCACCGAAATACAGAAATATAATATTGCTGATCGGCAGCTTAATCTTCTACGGCGTTGGAGAGCCTTCGTATATTATCCTGATGATTCTCTCCATCCTCGTCAATCATTTTGCAGCCGTCAACATCTACACCGCATGGAAACGCGAGGATGACACGCAGGCATCCACAGAGACAAACCGAAAGGTCTGGCTTATTGCTGCCATGGTCTTTAATTTCGGAATGTTATTTGTATTTAAGTACCTGAAC
>ENA-OZSF01000581-OZSF01000581.1-human-gut-metagenome-genome-assembly--contig:-NODE-581-length-9186-cov-7.652283_pt1 | contig 9186 bp, 7 predicted proteins | sample MGYA00244120_ERZ653962 | MGnify/ENA primary metagenome ERZ653962 (study PRJEB26926, sample SAMN06164503) | human gut metagenome | biome: ENVO:00009003; feature: ENVO:2100002; material: ENVO:00002003...
TCTGGATTGTGCTTTTCCTTTCTTTTTGTTCCCTTTAATTAGCCATGAACTGCTTCATGCCCTGGGACTTGGAGCCCGGGTTATCCGAGCCGTAGCCCTCCAGCAGATTAACCACGCCCCACACGCCAAGGCCAGCACCGAGAGCAATAACGAGGGTCTGTAAAGTGTCGATTGCAGATGAGAAAAATGCCATATAAGCCTCCATTTCTCCGGGATTTTTCCGGTAACAAAAAAGCCGCCCATGCAGGCGGCAGGTTACAAACTTCGGGACACTTTGTCTCGAAGCGTTTATGCAAAGGCGTCTGGATCGTCGATGTCATCATAGTTGAGGATGTCCTCGTCCTCTTCTGTGAGCGCATCGTCCGGCACAGTCACCTCATACATCGTACACGCCTCGTTCAGACCGGGCCGCCTGCGGCGGTTAATGAGCCTGTCGAGGTCAAAAGCGTTTTTCTGTTTATCGGCCTCCGCCGTATAACGGTAGTTCGGATGCCGTTTCAGATCATACTTGGGAGAGAAGAACGGGGGCAGGCCCCGAAGCTGCAAAATACATTTGTCTCCCGGCATGGTTGCAAGTTCGGCTGGGGTCATCAGTTCCCGGCCCAGCCGCTGGGTATTTTGACTGTAGCTTTCCGACTGGCCACGGGAGCGGCTGTCGGTCTGCATACTGATTGTGGCTTTTCCCAACCAGTTCTCGGATATTTCCTTGATGGTGCTGGCTTCGCGGCCACCAAGGAACACCACGCTGTCCATGTTGCCGAGGATTGTCTCGGCGTGCTTATCGTAAATGGCCTTGCATTGTGCCAACTGCTGATACAACAAGCACAAACTCACCTCACGGGAGCGGATGACCGCGACCAGCTTTTCGAGCTGGGGCACCTGTCCCGTGTTGGCTGCCTCGTCCCACAGCACCCGTACATGGTGCGGCAGGCGGCCACCGTGAACATTGTCCGCCCGTTCACACAGGAGGTTGAACATCTGCGAAAATGCAAGTGCCACTAAAAAGTTGTAGGTCTGCGTGGTATCGGAAATGATGAAGAATACCGCCGTTTTCCGATCTCCGATGCGGTCAAGCTCCAATTCGTCATAGGCCATGACTTCACGAAGCTGCGGGATGTCAAAGGGAGCCAGTCGCGCACCGCAGGAAATCAAAATGCTTTTTGCCGTCTTGCCGCTGGCCAATTTGTACTTTTTATACTGTTTGACCGCGAAGCAATCCGGTTTGCGCTTTTCAAGCCCGGCAAACATATAGTCCACCGCGTTCATAAAGTCCTCGTCATCCTCCTTGACCTCCATGCCGGAAATCATATCCACAAGGGTATTCATGTTCCGATCCTCGGCAGGCCCCTCGAAAATGATGTAGGCAATCAGGGCGCAGTATAAAAGCGTTTCCGATTTCGTCCAGAATGGATCGCCTTCCTTGCCTTCGCCCTTTGTGTTGGAAATCAGGGCATCCACGAATTTCAGAATATCGGCCTCGTTGCGGATATACGCCAGCGGGTTATAGTGCATGGATTTTGAAAAATCTATGCTGTTGAATACCTTGATTTTGTACCCGCGTTTTTGCAGGAAAGCTCCGACCTGTCCCAGCACACCGCCTTTGGGATCGACCACCACATAAGAGGAATGAGCCTGTAAAAGCTGGGGCGTGAGCCAGAAGCGGGTTTTGCCGGAGCCGGACGAGCCGATAATGCAGCAATTCAGGTTTCGGGCATTTGCGGGGATTTTCGGGCGGGTGTTCATCGTGAGAAACTCCGTCCCGGTCAAAATCACGTTGTTTTCAAACTTCGGATCAACAAACGGTTTGATGTCTTTTTCCGTTCCCCACCGGGCGCTGCCGTATTCTGCATCCCGCCGAAACTTCTTAGCGTTCTTGCTTTTGAAATAGATCAGCAGCCGGAAACCAACTGCGCCTACAATACCAACAAGCCAATCCAGCGGGACAAGACCGGGTGCAAAGTCAGCAAAGGCCGGGCCAATCGTCTGGCCCAGCCCGATGAGCTTATGTGCAAAATCGTTACCCTCCGCCAGCCGGTAGGCCGTTCCCAGCTTGAGGAACGCCCACAGGATGAACAGATAGGGAATGTTTGGAATGAGATATTTTCTAATCTTATCTGTCCTCATGGGCCACCTCCTTTGCACGTTCTTTCTGCTTCGGCTTTTCTTTGGAAAGCTGATCTGCCGCCTGTTTCAGTTGTTCCCGGATGGGAACACGGTTCGATTTTGCTTTGCTTAACACCTTCCGGGAATACTCAGAAAAGCAGGCGGTCATTGCGTCTGCCTGTCCAGCCTTGAAAAACAACAGGTATTTGTCCGGCCCGGTTTTATAGAACGCATAGTCTACATTCCATTTCCGGGCCACGCGGTCAAAGGACTTGGCATCCCCGGATAGCTCAATGCTGTTTGTGGCTGTGCCGTGGGCCATGAGCTTTCGCACACTTTGTTTGCCATGCGGTACTTGCCGCCCACGGTATGCCTTGCGGATCTTCCGACCCACCATGCCCAGCACATACGCCAGTCCCCGCGCCGTCAGCTTGGTCGTTTTTACAGATATGGCTATCGTGCGCCGGGAAATATCTTCATCAATCAGTTACACCGCCTCCTTCCTTGGGACAATTTGTCTCGAAGTGCCATCACCGATCCCCACGGTCTTTTTTCTGCATTTGACGGTAGCCCTCCAAAGAAGAACCGTCTATGATTTCCTGATAAGCGGCCATTTGCTCCCGGATAGAGAGCTTCGGGAAAGAGAATACCTTATGTTCCTTGGGAATATCCTGCAAGCCGTGATACACTTCCACGAAATGATCGCTTTCTTTGACAACATAGCCGCCCGGGGCAAAATGGCCGTTTTCGTGGATGCAGGCATCCCGGCCATACGCCTCATAATCGAAATACGGTTTTACCTGATCCGGCACATCCAACATTTCCAGATCGTCCACATAAATACGCCCCAGCGTTTCCTCATCGGATACGCCGGGGTAAAAGCCGTAACAGTCCAGATTTTGTGTCAGATTGATGATGTCCCGCACCGAAGAACAGTGATCGCCGCTGTCGAGGACGGCCTCCAGTGTTTCCAGCTCCGATGAGGTAAGCTCGGAAAGCAGGCAGGCCAGATGATTAAGCTCGTCCAGATTTTCATACTCGCTCAAATGGTCATAGAGCCCCAGCACATCCCCATCGAAAGAGGTAATAAAAATTTCCTGATAGCGGACGCCATCCACGCCGATCCGTTTCAAGAGAGCCTCCACCTCCTGGGCGGTTGTGGGAAATTTCAGTGTTTCACCCACAAGCTGGCCCTCGCTGTACTTTCCGGCGTTGGTAACGTAGGCTTCAAACAGGGTCGCCATCAGCGGCGGCCCTGTCCCTTGACGGTCAGGATACCCTCAAGGGTTGTTGCCGTAATTCCCAGCCGCTGGGCCACGGCAATATCATTTTTCATGGCTTCGGTCATACTGTGCCCGCAGACAACCAGCACATGAGAACGGCGGAGCAGGTCACGGCTCATGTCGATGCCGCTTTTATGCTCCTCGGGAACAGCATCGTTGAGAAACAGGGGCAAGTACAAAGGCGGACAAATAGGAGAAAAGCCTGCCTCATACACGGTGCGGCAATACTGCGCCGCCAGTTCTGCGTTTTCGCTATCGCCGCCGAGCCATGCAGCGGTGATATAAGCAAGGGGTCGTTTCATCGTTCATACCTCCGATATTTTAATAAGAAAGTTCAACCCAAACCCCACGCCCTTTCCCAGTCTTGGGAAAGGGGGCGGCTCTGGAGGATATACCCCCGCCGCTTGCCGGGGAAATAGCACAGCCGGGGCAGACCGTCAAGGGCGAGCCGCCGAAAACGGCGGTGCGCTGCACCCTTGACGGCCCACTCCCGGCTGTACTAAAAAACAGGCGGCGACGGGGGATATATACCACCAGAGCTTCTGCGCGAGGGCGGGGCCCTCGGGACAAAGTGTCTCGAAGTTGTTACTTGTCAAGTTCCTGCTTTTTCGGGGCTTTTGCCAGCTCCGGCGGCTGTTTTTCTTTCCAGTCATCCAGCAGGGACATAATCTGTTCTTTCATTTTGGCGGGAGTGACCTCCTTGCCAAAATACTTTTCCAGTTCCGCAGTAGAAATAATCACGCCTCGATCCTCCTTTTTCTGTTCTGATAAGATACCGTCAATGACATCGCCGTTGAGCTTGCCTTCCTTATCCAGCTCCCGGAGCCGTTTAGCCTGGGCCAGCGAGGGCGAAGCCTGCTCCCCGTCAATGGAAACAGCAATAAGCCTCTGATTTTTCGGTTTGATGTAGGAAAGCTCCACGGCAGGCATGAAGCCCATCTTTTTATCGTCTACCTTATCCAGAAGCTCCGGCACAAGGGAGTTGAGCCGCAAGTAGCGCATGACCTTTTTATAGTTCATTTCATGCGCCTCGCCTACAATCTCAACCGAGCGTTTCCCGACATCGCCTTCCGCAACACCTTTCAGCCGCCCGCCCTGATGCTTGATGTCCTCAACCTCGAGTTCCAGCAGCGCGGCCAATTCGCTGGGGAGCATCCCGTCACGCTGCTTGTTGCTGTCCTTCATGGCCTGTACCGCTTCGTGGTCGGTCATTTCACGGACGATAAAGGGCATTTCCTCCAGTCCAGCCAGCTCACTGCCGTGAGTACGGCGATGGCCCGCTACAATTTCATAGCCGTTTCCATCTTTCTCCGGGCGGGCAAGACCGGGAACCATTACACCGTTTACGCGGATAGAAGCAACGATTTCCTGCATCTTCGCATCGTCCCGTACCTTAAAGGGGTGCGGACGGAATGTGTGAAACGGATGAACCTCGGAAAGTTTCAGATAAACCAGCTTGCCTTCCTCAACCGGGCGGGGCGGTGTAGTCGGCTCGGGAGCCGTCTGTTCCACAGCAGCAGTTTCCTTCAGTGCCGTATCCTGTGCGGGCTTAATGGGCTCCTTGGCATCCGGGGCCTTTCCATCGCTTCGGGACACTTTGTCTCGTTTGGACGGCTTGGGCTTGTCAGGGGCCGCCTTATCCGCCTTGGGTGGGCGGCCCTTGCGGGCCCCAGCCGATTTCTCCGCTTTCTGATTTTCAGTCGCAGCCTTTTCCGCTTTCGGCGGACGGCCACGGCGCGGCTTTTTCGGTTCCTCCGTATTGGCGGGCTGCGGTGTTTCTCCGGGGGCTGCCGCCTCTGGCGTTTCGGGGGTTTCCGCCTTTTCGACTTCGGCGCGGGCATTCTGCCTCTTTTCCGCCATAAGTTCATTGATTTTGTCAAAGGACACAACCACATCGCCGGACTCAGGTATGGCAGGCCCGGTCTGTTCCTGCTGGGGCTCAGACGCTGCGGCCTGTTCGGGTGTGGTGATAGGCTCGGCGGCCTCCGGGGAAATATTCTCCGCAGGGCCAGTATTCAGTTTTTCATCGGCCATTTACGATCCTCCTTTTCGTTAAAGTTGCACAAATTTGAACGCTAAAATTTTGTAGTTATTTTTGTGCCTCCTTTCCGTCTATCCACGCAAAAAAGCCGCCCGTTTTTCATGCCGGACGGCTTTTTGCGTAATGTGATAGATCAAATATTATTTTTTCTGGTTTGTAGGCTCCGAAAAGCCTTGTATTTACAGTGTTCCTAATAGGAAGTAATCATAAGCTATTTTGCGCAAAAAATGTAATGAAATACATAACAACCGATATAAACACACCCAAAAAGGAGGCTATTATGGCAGAATTAGAGTCCGTGATAGAGCAGAAACTTATTGAACAACTGATTTATGGTGATTCACAATGGACGTATCGCGAAGACTTAAAAACAGAAGCAGATCTTTGGAAGAATTTCAGATATATTCTTGAACAGAATAATAAGGAACGTTTAAATGGAGAGCCACTTTCGGATGCAGAATTTGAACAGGTAAAGAATCAACTGCAGTTTTCATCATTCTATAAGGCTGGCGAATGGTTAGTTGGTGAAAATGGAAAAGTAATGGTACACGTACAAAGGGATACCGAACGGTTGCATCTTGTTGTGATGAATCATGAGCATATTGCAGGTGGAAGCAGTGTTTATGAGGTGATTAATCAGTACAATGCGTTAAAAATGGATGAGGATAGTAGTGTAAATGCAAGAGACCGAAGATTTGATGTTACTCTTATGATCAATGGATTGCCGATGATTCATATAGAATTGAAAAATAAGCAGCATTCGTACATGGATGGATTCTGGCAGATAAAAAAATATATTGGAGAGGGAAAATTTACGGGAATATTCTCAGCTGTACAGATGTTTGTAATCAGTAATGGGGTTGATACAAAATATTTTTCAGCTGCAAGTGATACCGAATTGAATCCGAAGTTTATCAGTGGATGGCTGGATAAGGAAAATAACGCAGTTTCCGATTACCTTGTTTTTGCAAAAAGTGTGCTTCGTATTCCTGAGGCACATGAGATGATCGCAAGATATACAGTATTGGATGAAGAGGCAAAGCGTTTGATTTTGTTGCGCCCTTATCAGATCCATGCAATAGAAGCAATTCGTGATGCTTCTAAGACTGGAAAATCTGGTTTTGTATGGCATACAACTGGATCAGGAAAAACCTTAACTTCTTATAAAGCTACCAGAAATTTGTTAATGGATATTCCGGCGATTGATAAAGCTATTTTTTTAATTGATCGAAAAGATCTGGATACGCAGACCACCATGGCATTTCAGGCATATGCGAATAATGATCTTATAGATGTAGATGAGACAGACAATGTGTTTGATTTAAAGAAAAAGTTGAAATCAGATGATCGTCAGGTGATTGTGACAACGATCCAGAAATTGCAGAGATTAATCACCAGAAAATTGCAGGAAGGTACACCGGAATATCACAAAATTAAAAACCTGAAAATTGCATTTGTTGTAGATGAATGTCATAGAGCTGTCACTCCTGGAACAAAACGGGAAATAGAAAGATTTTTTGGAAATTCCTTATGGTATGGATTTACAGGCACTCCCCGGTTTGCGGAAAATCCATATCCACAGATGGGAGATCTGCCTCGTACTACACAGGAATTATATGGAGATTGCCTGCATAAATATACGATTCAGAATGCCATTCATGACAATGCCGTTTTAGGATTTCAGGTGGAACATAATGGTCCCAAAAATAAAAAGGATGAAACGGACAGTAATCTTTATGTAACCGAAAGTCATATGTTGAAAGTACTCGAGGTGATTTTGAATAAATCTTATTATAAGTTGGGATTTCAAAATGGAAAAGGAAAGACATATGAGGGGTTACTTACAACAAGTTCCATCCAATTGGCACAAAAATATTATGATTTGTTGAAAATGGTAAAGGAAGGGAAGACAACACTTAAAATAGATGAAAAAATAAAACAGGTATTACCGGATTTCCCAAAGTTTGCAATTACTTATTCCGTAACAGAAAACGAAGAAGGTTCCCATGTAAATCAGCAGAAGATGCAGGAATCATTAGATGATTACAATAAAATGTTTGGAACAAAATATGAGATTTCTCAAATACAGGGATACAATGGAAATCTGAATAAGCGTCTTGCAAGGAAGGATGCAAAATATAAGAGCAGAAATGAGCAGCTGGATCTGGTGATTGTAGTCGATCGACTCCTGACCGGTTTTGATGCACCGTGTCTGTCAACGATATTCATTGACAGACCGCCAATGGGACCGCACGATTTGATTCAGGCATTTTCCAGAACAAATCGTATTTATGATAAAAATAAAGTATATGGTCAGATTGTTACATTTCAGGCACCAAAATTATTTAAGGAGAGTGTTGACAATGCGGTACGATTGTACTCTGCAGGAAGTACACAAACAGCTCTTCTGGCAGATTGGAAAGAGGTGGAATCGGCATTTCGCAAGTCATTAAAAGCACTTCGAATATCTGCAGAGACTCCGGAAGAAGTTCCGGGAATGTCAATAAAAGAGAAAAAAATATTTGTTAAGCTGTTTCAGGATTTTGACAAGTTTTTTGCGCAATTAAAATCATTTACACAGTATGAAGATAATATGCTGGCTGGATATGGTATTACGGAAGATGAGTATACGGATTATGCAGGACAGTACTTAAATGCAAAAGAGGAAATTAAAGAAGATACCGATGGTCAAATTGATGATCCGGGAGTGCCTGTAGTAGATGAAGATTATGAATTAATGGCATACAGTCATACAAAGATTGATTATGAGTATATTATCAATCTGATCCAGAACATTGTATCACCAGATGAAGAATCACAGGATGTTACACAGGAACAGAAACAAAAGCAGATGGATGAGGTAAAGCAATATGTGGAAGAACTCAGAAAAGATAATCCGAAAGTAGCTGAGATAATGACCACTTTAATTGGAGAAATTGAGCAGGATGTAAATAAGTATAAAGGACAGTCCATTCTGAATATTGTTGAAAATATGAAACAAGAGTGTATTGAAAAAGTAGTTACAGATTTTTGTATTACATGGTATACGTCTAAAGATGATGTTATGTATGCGGCAATGCATTATCGAAATGGAGAGATCCCGAATGAGAGTGCAATTAAAGAGACAGCAAATTTTACCAGTTACAAAGAAGTACAGGAGAGAGCAATTCCAAAATTTAAATATTATACAATGATGATTGCTGAGTTAAGAAAAACTCTGGATGAAGAAATTAAACCTCTTATGAACCATTAGGATTGATTTGTATATATAAATATTCTTTACTGTTCTTATCAGCGTAAGTAGTACAGGAAACGGAGGTGCTTATGCGAAATGATGAGAACACCACAGAACTTTTCTGTAATTATTATAAGGAATGGGTTAATGTATATAAGAAGGATGCCATAAGAGAAGCAACTTTGGCAAAATACCGAATGACACAAAAGTGGGTAGAAAAACTGGTGCCGGATTTGAAAGTATCTGAACTTACAAGAACGATGTATCAGCAGCTTTTAAATGATTATGCAAAAGAACATGAAAGACAGACAACACTTGATTTTCATCATCAGTTGAAAGGAGCAATTCTGGATGCCGTTGATGAGGGACTGATAGAAAGAGATCCTACAAGAAAAGCAATTATTAAAGGAAAAACACCAAAAGTAAAAAAGATTAAATATCTCAATCAGTTTGAACTTCATACATTGATTGCACATCCTGTCTCTTATACACATCTCCGAGCCCACGAGACATGCGCAGATCTC